>Ga0315552_1000007_pt1 | contig 136319 bp, 105 predicted proteins | sample SalMarSW160170MG_2_FD_203102 | JGI IMG/M metagenome (GOLD analysis project Ga0315552, IMG submission 203102) | Salt marsh sediment microbial communities from the Plum Island Ecosystem LTER, Massachusetts, United States - Salt Marsh Sediment SW1601-70 ...
AACTGCGTATAGCTCGTTCTCGCCGTTGCCATATTCGGAAAAAACGCAGGCGATTGCGTGAGATGGGAATCGATTTAAAGGCTATACGTTGTTGCATTTTGAAAACCGAAGTGGCGTTGTAGTATTAGACACATCTACAATAGGCTAAAGAAGATCCCCAAATAAGCGATACCCCACCGTCTTTTCCGCATTACTGCATAGTTTTATCAAAAAACGCATGCCAATGAATACTCCAGGGATTTTCCTTGACGGGAAGGTGGATAATTTGGTATAGATAAAATCAGTGAAGCTTGTGCCTACACAGTCGGGCATCCGTGCATTTTGGTTTTCAAAAGGCAAGCTTTTTTAGTTTTACGATAGAGGAGGATTCATTATTTGAGGCAAAGAGTTGGAACAGGAGCTTTGTGCTTCGTGGTTAAGATTTTTTACATTCCAATTAACAATCTATTTTTATTGAAGGAGGATTATTATGCGTAGGAAATTGATTTATTTGGTCTCTTTTGTTTTGGTACTAAGCGGAGCGCGCAATGTATCGGCTGATCTTGTTGGTCATTGGAAATTTGACGGGAATCTGGATGACTCAGCAGGTTCGGCGAATGGGACATTCAACGGCGGAATGCCCAATTACGTAGTGGGGAAGTTCGAACAGGCACTGGAATTTGACGGGACCGATGACTTCGTGAATCTTCCCTACACAAGCGACCCTACAGTCTACACAATATCTGCCTGGGTCAAGCCTGCGCGGACAAGTCCCGCCAGCATCGTAGTACGCACGAGCGATGCTGGGCCAACCACTCACTGGTCACACCAGTTGAGGATTCAAAGCTCCGGTGTGTTCGAGCATTACGCCTGGGATGGCAGCGAGCGTAGGGTGCTGGGAACAACCGTGATTAAAGCTGGTACCTGGTATTCCGTGGTGTTTGTCGCAACCAACAATGGGGATGTGCGCTTATACGTGAACGGTCAAGAGGAAGGCACTGCGACAACCGTTGGTACGCTATGGGCCGATGGTGACCGTTTTCTCGTTGGTTCTAACTCAGGCCACGGAATGGGCTGGTTTGAAGGAGTCGTAGATGACCTGCGCATTTATGACAAGGTGCTATCAGCGGCTGAAATAGCAAAGCTGGCGTCTCGCCCAGAGGCGTTTGGCCCTGACCCATCCAACGGTTCCCTCCATCCGGACACATGGGGGAACCTTTCCTGGACACCGGGATGTTATGCGGTCTCACACGATGTGTATTTCGGCGAGAATTTCGACGATGTGAATTACGGAGCCGAAGGTACGTTCCAAGGAAACCAGGTTGGAACGTTTTTTGTAGTTGGTTTTCCCGGATTTCTTTATCCGGATGGTCTTGTTCCGGGTACGACTTACTACTGGCGAATCGACGAAGTCAATGCCCCGCCGGGCTCTACAATCCATAAGGGCGATGTCTGGAGCTTTAGTATTCCTCCCAAGACTGCATACTTTCCCGATCCGGCTGATGGTGCCGAGTTGGTAGGTCTGGATGCGAAGCTTAGCTGGACGTCAGGTTTCGGTGCGATACTACACTATATGTACTTCGGTGACAATTTTGACGATGTCAACAATGCTGCCGGTAACCCGCCGTGGGGATCTACAACTTATGATCCCGGATCGCTTGAATTGGCCAAGACTTACTACTGGCGTGTCGATGAGTTTGATGCCATTGAGACTCATAAAGGCCACGTCTGGAGCTTCACTACGCAGGGCGCCGTGGGCAGCCCGAATCCATCTAATGGCGCTGTGGATGTAAAGCAGACACAGATTATTACCTGGTCACCGAGTGTCTTTGCAGCTTCGCATGAGGTGTACTTTGGCACTGATAAAGATGCTGTGAAAAATGCTGATACCAGTTCACCGGAGTATATAGGCACAAGAGACCTTGATTCTGAGAGTTATGACCCCGGAATGCTCCTGTGGGATACTACATACTACTGGCGTGTTGACGAGGTCAATGACACTAACCCCGGCAGTCCTTGGCCGGGCATCCTCTGGAGCTTCACGACAGCCAATTTCCTTATCGTGGACGATTTCGAAGACTATGACGCGGGAGAGAACCAGATATGGTACACCTGGCATGATGGGCTTGGCTATGGCACGCCGGGTACTGAACCCTATTATGCCGGTAATGGGACAGGCTCAGCCGTGGGCGATGAAAATACTCCTTCTTATACCGAGGAAACTATCGTTCACGGAGGCAACCAATCGATGCCTGTATTCTATGACAACAGTGTCCTGAAGTATTCGGAGGTGGAGAAGACACTAACTTATCCGCGTGACTGGACCGAAAATGGTGTGAGCACATTAACGATTTGGTTCAGGGGCATTTCGGCTAACGCCGCCGAGACGTTGTATGTTGCTCTCAATGGCAGCGCTGTAGTCAATCACGATAATCCTGATGCAGCACAGATAACTACCTGGACCGAATGGAATATCGACTTGCAGGGGTTTGCAGACCAGGGCGTAAACCTGACTAATGTCAATACGATCGCCCTTGGTCTTGGTAATAAGAACAATCCGCAAGCTGGCGGTTCAGGTACGATATACTTTGACGATATTCGTCTGTATCTACCTGCACCGTAAGCTGTGTGATTTAGTTGGCAGTTAGAATTACTGAGTTGATACAGCAGATTTGCATCAATTTGGGGCTTATACTGATTGATTCAGTATAGACCCCATTTTCTTGGAGCAATATCAAAGCCGTAAGATAGACCAGCTCAGGATTTTTTGTAGAATGGCTGTGAAAGGCGCATTAGCATTCTACAATGGCCGAACTCAAACCGAAGGGTATCATATCTTTGGTGCAAGCTACTGAACAAGTGGCTTGCTGGAACTCGCGAAAACCCATGGTGTCTGCAGTGCGACTGCCGTGTTAACACCTGCTCTTAGAACCTCGCGTCGTCTCATCTTCTGCATGGTTTCCTCAAGCTTCCGTAGCTACTTCGGCAGGATTTCCCTCACCTTCTTCAGGTTCTCACGGATCTCGGGGTCTTCGGGATCGACGAGCAGTGCTGCTTCAAACTGCGCCATCGCCTCGCGCAAGCGCCCCTGCGCGGTATACACCACGCCGAGGTTGTTGCGCGCCTCTGCGTGGTCTGGCTGGAGGTGGATCGCCCGCTCCAGATGGGATTGGGCCTCGGCGAACTTCTGCTGTCTGCCGAGTGCCATCCCCAGCATGTTGAGCACCCCCACGTGGTTGGGGTCGATCTGAATCGTGTGTTGCAGCTCCGCCACGGCTGCCGCCCCGCGTCCCTTCTTCATCAGGATTCGCGCCAGGTTGAAATGCGCGTGCGTGAAGTCGGGCCTCAGCCGGATGGCCCATTCGAATTGCGCCTGAGCTTCTTCATGGCCCAGTCGCTCGTAGGTGATGCCCAGGTTGTTGTATGCCCCGGCGTATGTTGGATCCGCTTCAGCGCCTCGGCGGCGACGCGGCAGGCTTCGGGAGAGGGATGGAGCTCGTCTCCGGAGCTGTAACGCAGCCGCGGATTCACCGCGCCGGCCGACTCCGCGTGGTGCCGCTGGAAGAACTCCGAGAGCCGGACCGATGGGATGTCGTGCATCGCCGCCAGATGCTCGACCACGAGTTGCTCGCTGCCCTGGGGCATAAAGCAGACGTCCGCGATGCGGTCATCCAAAAACCGTGGCCAGATGGCGACCAGCGGCTGAAACCCGTGACGGTCGGCGAGCTGGCGGTATCGGCACAATCCCTCGGCCACATTGTTGTCTCCGATGGCGTCCTGGTTCCAGCGCACGGGGTCCGCCTCCGCTCCGAAGTTAAACAGGTTCAACCAGATGCTGGCCAGACGAAAGAGGTGGGACTTCCGAAACAACGCCTTGACGAGGGCGGGACGATCAATCGTCTCTCCAAGAGGAAACGCCTCGCGGTTGAAGTTGTCGAAATCGTTCTCCACGAACACCAGAACAACTACATCCGGATCGAATCGCAGCCCCTTCACCTCCAGCAGTTCGACTTCGGCACGCGTGCAATACGCACTGACGCCGAAGTTGAGGACCTCGGTTGATCCGTCGGGGTAGAGATCTTCGAGCTGGCGGGAAATGGTTTCGGATTCGCGTAGCCCGTAGCCCTCGACAACCGAATCTCCGAACAGCAGGACCCGCCTGACGCCATCAGGCTTCTGGAGCGTGCGCTCCCTGTCGCGCTGCCCGTGAGAGTTGGTCCGTTCGTAGGTCTGGATGAAGTCCGGATCGTCACTGCGGTAGTTTGCTTTCAGCTCAAAGCCCAGGATCGGATTCGTCGAGCGCTTGTAGATGCAGTCATAGGAACTGAGTTGAATTAGCTTCATGCCCGGCGCCCGACCGAGGACTCGAACGAAGGCTTCGGCCGCAAGCAGCGCGAGCAGGGTGGCGCAGACCGCCACGGCCGGTTTGGCCAGCCGGCGAAGAAATGCTCGCGACCGTTGTTCTGATGACATGCTGCGGTGCTCCATTTATCTGCGCCATAATGTCGTCGGTTTGGCTCACAGCAAGTCTGATGTCCACCGACAGGAGTGATTATATCACAAGGGATATAGCGATTCAATGTGTACTTGTGAAGCAAACATCGATTTAGTATCAGAGGGCTGAATTTACAACGCATATGTCCTGAACAAATAGGCTGATGTTCGTGACTGTAAAACCGGCCACCTATAATGAGATCAAAGTCAAATACTAAAATCTCTATTGTCACAAAAATTTTCTTTAAGGCATCCTCGTTACGACATTTCAGTCGAAGTTTAAAGCTCAACAAATATATGGTGTGCTATAAGGACCGTAAGAAGTGTGCTTACCCGTGTATTATCAAGAGATTTCCCTTGACAGGAAAGTGGATAATTTGGTATAGATAACATTAGTGAAGCCTGTGACTGCATAGCCGGGCATCCGTGCCTTTGAGTTTCTCCAACTGGCGCAATCTTTGTAGTTTTTGGATAGAGGAGGAGTTATTATGCAAGACACAGAATTAGTTGTAACGGCGACTTTGTGTTCTGAAGTGAATATTATCACCTCTCAATCGGCAGTTCACATTTCGGAAAACCACAAATGTTTTGGTGTGTGGCCAAAGCATAAATCCTAATTATTTTAATTTTTTTGAAAGAGGACTATTATGTCTAAGAAATTGACTTTAGGACTGCTGGCAATGATGGCTTTAAGCGTGAGTATGTCCCAAGGGGGGACTTTTACGGTATCGCCCTGGACGAGCGACGCTGATTCGGGTATCAGTGCGGATAAAGTATATACCCACACGGGTAAGTTTACGGGCACTGAGGGAGAACCTTTTTATGCAGGTAACGGCGTTTGGTTCGAGGGTGATGGAGACAATCAGGGCGTTGACTGGAAGTTGTCGAATATACCCTATGCCTTTCGTGAACAGCATGGGACTAATGTAACCGGCAGCGGGGCTAATTTGCTGACGTTTTTTGTCTATGGTGACGATCCCGCGGGAGTGGTGCATCCGATATTGGAACTGAGCAACCTGACACCGAGACAGAAGTATATTCTAACACTCTACGCCAAAGGATGGGAGGAAAGCGGTCGCGTTATCGATATTACCGCCGACGATGATCCCGACGATCCGGGCTCTGCTATTCAAATCGATCAGGACCTGCACGGAGGAGGCAACGGGCTGCTTTTGAAGTATGCTTATACGGCGCCGGGTTCGGGAAAGCTTACGTTAACTTTCGATGAACTAGGCTACAATATGTCTTGGCATCATTACGCCTTCTCCAACGAAAAAGTCCGTCCGTATATCGGTGCGAGCCTTGCTGATCCTACTAATGGTGCGACAGATGGGCCGCGGGATAATGTGGTGCTTAGCTGGGTACCGGGAGACTATGCCGAAAAGCACGATGTGTACTTCGGAACCAGTTTCGACGATGTCAATGATGCATCCCCAACCGAAGATCCTGCCGGTGTCTATCTTGGCCGGCAAGACCCGAACACCATTGCCCTTGATCGATTGGAGCTGGGTCAGACCTACTATTGGCGTATCGATGAGGTTAATGCGGCGCCTGACTATACAATATTTAAAGCTGGTGTCTGGAGTTTTACCGTTGAGCCGATTGCTTACCCGATTGCCGGTGAGCATATCACGGCCACCGCCTCCAGCTCGAACAGTGAAGGTGAGGGACCTACAAAAACGATTAACGGCTCCGGGTTGAATTCCGACGACCTGCACTCGACGGAGACTGCGGATATGTGGCTCAGCAATGGCAAAGCAGAGTCGCCAACGTGGATCCAATATGAGTTCAACAAGGTTTATAGGCTGCATGAGATGTTGGTGTGGAACCACAACAACTCCCTCGAGCCTCTCATCGGTTTCGGGCTCAAAGATGTTACGATTGAGTATTCGGTCAATAGCACCGACTATACGATATTGGGTACTGTTCATGAATTTGCCCGGGCCCCCGGTACACCCGACTATGCACACAATACCACTATTGATTTTGATGGCGTGGCAGCAAAATATATTAGGCTTACAGCTAACTGCAACTGGGGTGGCATCCTGAACCAATATGGTCTCAGTGAGGTTCGCTTCTTCTTCATACCGGTCCAAGCAAGAAAGCCCAGCCCGGATTCAGGTACAACAGATGTGGGCCTGTATCCGACTCTTGGCTGGAGAGCGGGAAGAGAGGCAGCCAAACACGATGTGTACTTCAGCGACGACTTGCAGGCTGTTATAGACGGTACTGCTCCTGTTACGATCGTGACCGAAACCAGCTATGGTCCGTTAGACCTCGATTTAGTCAAAACTTACTATTGGCGGGTCGATGAGGTCAATGAGGTCGAGATCCCCACAACATGGCAAGGTGATATCTGGGACTTTAGCACGCAGGAGTATCTGGTTGTGGACGACTTTGAGGACTACGACATTGGCAACAACGAGATATGGTGGTCGTGGAAAGATGGAGTTGGCTATGCCTCCCATCCTACTTTACCGCCCTATCCTGGTAATGGAACCGGCTCTATGGTTGGCGACGAAACCACCAGTTCTTATTGTGAGGAAATTATCGTTCACAAAGACAGGCAAGCAATGCCGTTATTATATGACAACAATAAACAGGGCTTTTTCATGTATTCAGAGGTAGAGCTTACGTTGAGTTATCCGCGTGACTGGACAGAGAAAGATGTTAACACGTTGACAATTTGGTTCAGGGGCAATTCGGACAATTCTGCTGAGCCGATGTATATTGCTCTCAATGGCAGCGCGGTGGTCGCTCATGATAATCCTTACGCAGCACAGCTAAACACCTGGACAGAATGGACTATTGACCTGCAAGCCTTTGCAGACCAGGGCGTGAATCTTGCCAATGTCAATACGATTGCTATTGGTCTGGGTAACAAGAACAATCCGGCAGCCGGTGGTTCAGGTACGATGTACTTTGATGATATTCGTTTGTATCCTCCGGCACCATAAACCGTGTGATTTAGGTGGCCCCCATTGCTTATTTAGAAAAAAGATATGGGGACGTGATTGAGCCCATTAGATAATGTCGTATTTTTCATATCTAACGGGTTTGATATAGCAGATTCGTGTCAATTCGGGGCCCATACCGATTCTGTATAGGCCCCCTTGTTTTAGGGACAATGGATGAACAAAAGATTTTTCTTGACGGGAAAGCGGCTAATTTGGTACAAATAATATTGACAAGTCTGTAGAGTTTGGGTTTCCGCTCACACCTGTGGTTACGCGAGTGCAGGCGGCAGGCGAAATTGCTATAGTTTTTTTCGATAGGTGAGTGAGTAGCTGTTTTTCAAATAAGCACTTTGTGCTTCGAAGTTGAGTTTTTTAAAAAGGAGAACCATTATCATGAGAGCGTTTTCAAAACTTACGCCGTTCAGCTTTTTCTTGATGCTGTCATTTTTCTACAGTTTTGCTGCCATTGCTGCAGTGCAGCCCCATGGCGGCATGATGCGTTACCCGGATGTCAGCTCGACTCATATCGTGTTTGTCTATGCAGATGATATCTGGGTGGTCCCGAGAGCCGGCGGAGTAGCGTCCCCGTTGGCAAGTCCTCCCGGAGGAGAAGCGTTTCCGCGATTCAGTCCGGATGAACGCACCATTGCATTCAACGGGAATTACGACGGGAACTACGATATTTACACTGTACCCGCCGAAGGAGGAATCCCGCAACGGGTAACTTATCATTCCAATGGTGAGCGTCTTTGTGACTGGTCTTTCGACAACAGACTGCTATTCGCGATGAACGGACTGGGCGGACTGGGACGGCAGGTCCAATTGTTCACTGTGCCCAGAGCCGGCGGTCTGCCGAATCGACTGCCGGTGCCTTACGGCGGGTACGGGGCCATTTCAGGTGATGGCCAATGGCTCGCCTATACGCCTCGCAATCGCGACTTCAGGACCTGGAAGCGTTACCGCGGAGGCTGGGCTTCGGACATCTGGCTTTTCCACCTCAGCGAACATACTTCACAAAAAATCACCGATTGGGAAGGCACCGATACAATACCTATGTGGCAAGGCAGAAAGATATATTATCTTTCGGATGCCGGAGCGAATCACCGTCTTAACATTTGGTGCTATAATCTGGATACAAAAGAAAAAAAGCAGATTACTCACTTCAAGGATTATGACGTGAAGTGGCCTTCGAACGGTCCGGGCCCGAATGGCCAAGGCGAGATAATCTTTGAATACAATGCCCAGCTCTACCTGCTGAATTTAGTTAGCGAGCAGGCGACCCCGGTTAATATAACGATTCCCGGCGCTCGTCCGAAGCTCCGTCCGATTCGCAAAGACGTAAGTAACGGACTATCAGACTGGCATCTCTCTCCCAAAGCCAAACGTGTCCTGGTCCAAAGTCGCGGCGATATCTGGTCACTGCCTGCTAAGAACGGCACTCCTCGCAACCTTACCCGCACGAGCGGTATTGCCGAACGCGAGCCTTCCTGGAGTCCGGATGGAAAATGGATTACCTACTTTTCAGATGAATCCGGCGAGAACGAGCTTGTTATTCGCCCAGCCGATGGGACAGGAAAACCGGAAACCATCACATCCATGGGACCCGGCTACCGTTATCAACCAGTCTGGTCGCCTGATTCCAAGTGGATGGTTTTGACCGACCATGAAAGAAAGTTTTACATCTTCAACATTGAGCAGCGTAAAGTCCATTATTTCGACCGTGAAAACATCAGTGGGTGGCGATGGGGAGTCCCCGGAGAGTTCCGTTGGTCATCCGACTCACAATGGCTGACCTACACCAAGCCCAACATGGATAATATGAACGTGGTCATGCTTTACAATATTCAGAAAGACGATCTCCACCAGATTACTAAAGGTATGTTCGTCGATTATCTGCCTACGTTTGACCGCAAAGGAGACTTTTTATACTTCTTCGGTGAGCGAGAAATTTCGCAGCCTAAATACGCTGATGCCGGTCTGACTTTTATTTACGACGACACTGCCGTACTACATGCGATTCCTTTGCGCAAGATTGTCTCGAATCCCTTCAAAGCTAAGAGTGATGAAGAAGAGGAAGAGAAAGAAAAGAAGGACAAGAAAGACGATGAGAAAGACGGCAAGAGCAAAGAAAAGCCTGAGTGTGAAGACCCTAATGATTCGGACGGTCCTGAATCCGAGAAAGAGGCCGAAAAGAAAGAATCGTCCGAGTCCGCAGATGATGACGAAAAGGCAGATGAGAAAAAGGATAAAGATAAGGAAGAAATAAAACCGGTCGATATCGAACTTGAGAATATGGAAACGCGCTGCTACCGTGTGCCCATTAAGCGAGGACGGTTTTCATACCTTGCGGTCAACGATAAGAACCATTTGATTTATTTGCGCCGTGGTGAGGAGAGCATACTCCAGTACTTCGACCCCAATGATGAAAAACGCGAGGAGAAAACGATTCTCAAAAAGGTAAATTTCGTACAAATGACGCCGGATGGCAAAAAGCTTCTGGTTCGTAGTGAGGGTAAGACCGGTATCATCGACGCAAAGCCCGACCAAAAGCTCGAGAACCTGGTCGTAACCAAGCCGATGAACGTGGTGATTCAGCCCCGTGAGGAGTGGCGGCAAATCTTCATTGACGCATGGCGATTTATGCGTGACTATTTCTACGACCCACACATGCACAAGGTTGACTGGCCCGCGGTGCGCAAACAATATGAGGCCATGTTGGACGACTGTGTGTCACGTCGCGATGTCGGGTATGTCATTGCGGAGATGATTAGCGAAGTCAACGCAGGTCATACCTACTATGGCGGTGGTGATGTGGATTCCGGCCCTCGAGAATCAATCGGCTATCTTGGTGTGGACTTCGAGCTCGACCAGGGATACTACCGCATTGCAAAGGTTTATGAGGGCGGGACCTGGGACACTGACGCCCGCTCTGCTTTGCATGAGCTGGACGAGAAAGAACGCGAACAGTTTAAATATCTGTTCAAAGTCAATGGCGTTCCGGTCGATACCTCCAAGGCGCCCTGGGCGGCTTTCGAAGGCCTGGCTGGCCAAACTGTGACGCTGACCGTCGGGGCCAAGCCTAATCTTGAGGAGTCAACGAATGTAGTGGTAAAGCTGCTTGGTTCCGAATACGACTTGCGTTATCGGCATTGGGTCGAGAGTAATCGTCAGTATGTCGAAGAGAAATCCGACGGCCGGGTTGGGTATATATACGTGCCGGACACCGGGAATTTTGGACAACGCGAACTCTTCCGTCAGTTCTATGGCCAGATGAACAAAGGCGCGCTAATCATTGATGAGCGTTGGAACGGGGGCGGTAATATTGCAGACCGGTTCATTGAATTATTGAATCGTCCCATCTACTTGCATTTGTTTGAGCGTTATGAAAACGACTGGCGTGTTCCGACCCTGAGCCACCAGGGCCCCAAGTGCATGATGATTAACGGCGAGGCCGGCTCCGGCGGGGACATCTTTCCCTACCTCTTCCGCAAAGCCGGACTGGGAAAACTCATCGGCATGCGAACCTGGGGCGGTGTGATTGGTATTTATAAAAATCCCCCCCTAATTGATGGCGCTCGATTAACCGTCCCATTTATTACCTTCTATGAAACAGACGGCACGCTGACTATGGAAGGGCATGGTGTGGATCCAGATATTGAAGTTATCGATGACCCTGCGTTAATGGTTGAGGGAGGCGATCCGCAGCTTGATGCCACCATACAGCACATGCTGGATGAGCTTAAGAGAAATCCCTATGTACCGGCCAAACGACCGCCCTACCCGGATCGCAGCGGAATGGGCATTCTTGAGGAGCAAAAATAGCAAAATCCCACTCAGTCAACAAAGGAATAAGTCCATATACAAATTATTGTCACTTTTTTCCTGACTGTTAGAGCCAAATAACCGGCTTTAAGGGTTAGCTGACCTGCTGAAAAAACGTATTCGGGGGTAAAGATAGAGGTACGCCCGGACAACAAGACGCCCACGGTTTTCGTCGGGTGATTCTTGTGTTGCGGCCTGGTATAGCTGCAAAAAGTGCATAAAAAGGAGCAAAAACAGTAGAATTTTCGGAGCGGATTTGGTAAAATAGCGTATTGTACGGTTTTGGAAACATTACTAAAGTGTTCTAAACATTGAATTCCAGATCACACTCGGTGTGAGAAGAGAGACGTATGCAGTCAGTTGGAGGGGCTTTACATCATCATTGTAAAAAGGAGCAGACACTCATAAAAGACCAGGAGCGGCATCGGTGGAGTCTGTTGGCGATGACCTGTGTGGTCGTCTTATGGACCACGCGGCCCGGCATAGGACTTGTGGTGAGCGAGGTGATGTACCACCCGGCTGAGGGTGGAGGAATGTACGAATTCATTGAGCTGTATAATAACCGGGCCGTCTTTGAAGACCTCACAGGATATGCATTCACAAACGGAATTAGCTATATATTCGAGCCAGGAACGATTATTGGGCCCAAGGAGTACCTGGTGGTAGCGTGCGAGCCTGCCGCCTTGGAGGCGGCATACGGGATCGGCGGTGTTCATGGCCCTTTTGACGGCCAGCTCAGCAACGATGGCGAGCGGGTCGAGCTGTCTAATGGCAATGGGGAGATTGTCATCTCATTCCAATACAACGACGGAAGGCCCTGGCCGGCCTCGGCTGACGGGGCTGGGCACTCGCTGATTCTCGCGAAGCTTGGGGGGGACCCGGAGGAAGCCTCAACATGGTCGCCCAGCACGTTTATCGGTGGCACACCGGGAGGGCCGGATGAGGTCCAGATTGCGCCCGAAAATCCCACGCAGGTAACGCTTATTGATGTGGGCCACCCCGGGCGGTATTTCAAAGGGACAGAAGAACCATCGCCGGTCCGTGGCAGTAAAACCAACACCATCTGGACGCAATTGCAGTTCAACGACGACCCCGGCTCGACCGCCTGGCTCGAAGGTCCAAGCGGGTACGGATACAGTAATGACCCCAGTGAGCTCCAGTTCGTCCGGACCCAGCTAAACGACATGAACGGAAACTATCTCTCCGTGTACGCCCGGCTCCGGTTCACGCTTACGGCGGAGCAGATCACCTCTTTCTCACAGTTGCTGGCAGAGGTCCACTATGACGATGGATTTGTGCTGTATCTCAACGGCGCGCAATTGGCGGACTCTGGGCAAATCCTCGGTGACCCGCCGCCCTTCGACCAAAGCGGCGGTCCGGCTACGGAACCACCTGTCGCCAACGTGGACCTGACCAACCGAATAAACCTTCTGGTTCCCGGTACAAACGTCCTGGCCATCCAGGTTCACAATGCGAGTCTCTCAGGCAGCTCGGACTGTATCGGATGCCCTATCCTCCGTGCGGTCGTGGAGGAGTCCGCCGGTGGTGACGACCCCCGAGCTCGCGTGGTAATCAATGAGTTGCTGGCCAATAGTGATGCACCTCCGGGCATCGACTGGCTCGAGCTGTACAATCCGGGCCCAACTACGGTAAATCTGAGCAATGTCTATCTTAGTGACGACCAGATAAACCTGCTTAAATACAAAATTCCGGACGGGACAGTGCTGCGGCCGGGGGAATTTTGGGCCGTACAAGAAGGCATACCGCCGGCGGCATTTCCATTTGCGATGGATTCCTCCGGGGAGACAATTTACGTTACGGCGGCAACAAATGAACCTGTACCAAAGCCGGTCCGCGTCCTAGACGCGATGCGATATGGGTGTATGGAGCCGGAGGTGACTTTCGGCCGGTTCCCGGATGGGTCCGACTTCTTCGGCTTTCTAACTTCAGCTACTTTTGAAGGACCAAACGCCCAGCCGTTGATTAGTGACATCGTGATTAACGAGATAATGTACCACCACGGAATCCGCGATGAACGCTATGAGTACGTTGAATTGTACAACCGTGGCACCAATACCGTCCTGCTGGATGGATGGGCCTTCACCGATGGCATTAGCTATGACTTCGACAAGGGCACCGAGATGCCGTCGGGCTCATATCTGGTGGTGGCCAAAGACCCGGACTTGCTCGCAGGCGTGTACGACAATCTTCTCGTCGGGTCGAATCTGGTCGGGCCGTACTCAGGCAGTCTGAATGACCACAGTGAGCGAATTCGTTTGTCATATCCATTAGAGAATCTGAATCGCCAGACCGGTGAAACAGAAGTGACAATGGTCACGGCGGACGAGGTAACCTATTACGACGGCGGCCGATGGCCGAGCTGGGCTGACGGCCAGGGGGCCAGCTTAGAGCTGCGCGACCCGCACAGCAACAACAACACGCCCGATGCCTGGGCCGATAGTGACGAGAGCAGCAAGACTACGTGGGAGCAATTCTCATTCACCGTCGACAACAGTGATTCCAGATACAGCTTCGATCAGGTCACAATCTTTGGGCTTATGCTTCTCAACCGTGGCGAGGTGCTTCTGGACGACCTCGATATGAGGATAGGGATCGGACGCACGAACCGCCTTAATAACAGCGGCTTCGAGAATGGCGAGTCGGACTGGCGAATACTCGGCAATCACGTTCGGTCGTTCGTGACCACAGAGGATAGTCATTCCGGGACAAGGTCGTTATATCTGATTGCAACCGGCCATGGTGACCCCGGAGCCAATCGCATCAACCAGTCCATTGGCAGTGCAATCCCGACTACGGTGACATTCAGCGGCTGGGCCCGCTGGCTGCGGGGAAGCCGGTTCCTGCTCTTGCGGACAACGCGGGAACGGGCACCTATCCAGCCACCCCGACCGGCACACGTATTTGAACTCTATATGCCGCTGAATCTGGGTACGCCCGGTTTACAGAATACAGCGTTTGTCACCAACCGTGGGCCGGACATCCTCGATGTGCGGCACGCGCCAGTCCTGCCCGTGGCCTCTGAGCCTATCGTTGTAACCGCACGCATAGTCGACAATGACGGTGTGGGCCAGGTAACGCTCTACTATCGAACCGAAGGGGCCGGCAGATTGATAAATGTACCCATGGTCGACAACGCCTCAGGCGACGACCTTATCGACGGCGACGGCATCTTTACGGCCACGATTCCGGGTGTCGTCGCCGGCACAATGCGGGCGTTTTTCATCGAGGCCTCCGACGGAACAGCATTCCCGACAGGGATGGCCAAGCCCACGACACGGTTCCCTACTCGTTTGGAACCCTCTGCCGATGTGCCCGACCGAACCTGCCTGGTTCGTGTCGGCGATACGCTTCTGAACACCCAGTTTGCCACCTATCGTGTCTGGCTTTCCGATGACGTTCTGGGCACGTTTCGTTCACGTCCCAATCTCTCTAATGAGCTGATGGACTGCACGTTCGTTTTCAACGACACCGAGGTCTTCTACAATTGCGGGATCCGCTATCGCGGCAGCCCGTTCATCCGTAGCGGCCGGGGCCGCGACCCACGCGATCGCTACGCCTATCGGATCGATTTCAATCCGGACCAGAAATTCCGAAATCGTGAGGAGATCAATCTCGACAACACAGAGGGGAGCGACCGCGGCCCGCTCCAGGAACGCGTATCGTACTGGTTCTATTCGCAAATGGGCCTGCAGTTCTCGAAACAGGAGTACGTGCGAGTAATCATCAACGGTCGCAGTCAATCCATCTACGAGGACATCCATAAGATCGACGGCGACTATATTCGTGGGTGGTTTCCGAATGATACCGATGGGTATATTCATAAAATCGACGACTACTTCGAGTACACAGCCGACGGCACGGGGTTCACGAACCTCGATGAAGGACTGAAGTTCGACAATAAACACCCGCTGCTCAAGGAGACCTATCGGTGGGGATTTGAGAAGCGGTCGCATCGCGAGGATGACAACTGGGACCATTTCTTCGATTTGGCCGTTGCGCTGAACACGCCGTCCAGCAGCAAGACGTATGAGGAGGTCATCGAGTCGGTCATTCATCCCGAACACTTCGCCCGGGTCTTGGCGATTCGCCACGCCGTCGGCGACTGGGACAGCTACGGGTACCGGCGCGGGAAAAACAATTACTTCTACTACGCCCTGCCGGAGGGCAAGTGGTACCTCCTGCCGTGGGACATCGACTTTACGCTCGGTTCGGGCGATGGGAGCAGTACAAACCTGTTCTCGGTAAACGCCGGACAGTTTCCGGAGGTCGATCAGTTTATGAAATATCCTAAATACCGGCAGATGTACTTGCAGGCCTTGGCGGAACTGGTGAACGGCCCGTGGCAGACATCTTATGGAACGCGGAATCCTTCGACAGCCTTCGACCGGTTCTTAGACGCCTCCGCCGACGCCCTTATCGCCGAGGGGCTTGGCAGCGGCCGACGGGACGGTATCAAACAGTTCGTCCGCGACCGCCGGGCCTTCATCCTCACGCAAATCCCTAATCGTTAAAAAGGTTTTCTTAATAAACAATAATAGGTAGATAGAGACCATGAGAATTCCCTTTCAACTGAAAACCATCATCCAGGCCACTGTACTTGCGGCATTGCTCCTTACCACCCGAGACGTCCTCGCCCAAGGCACCCGTTCCGACTATGAGCGGGCGCTTAATCTGCGTAAAATCACTACGAATAAAGTTTTCAAACAGAGTGTAACTCCACATTGGCTGCCGGATAACATTCGTTTTTGGTATCGCAACGACCTGGCCGATGGTGTGCGCGAGTATATCCTTGTGAATGCAGAAACAGGCGTACGCCAACAGGCGTTTGACCATGAGCGCCTTGCGACGGAACTTACTGAGGTTAGTGGGAAAGATATAAAGGCCGATCGACTTCCAATCGACAAATTGAAGTTCGGCGAATCCGCGTCAGAGCTGTTATTCACCTGTCAAGGTAAACGGTGGAAATGTGATTTGCGCACCTACAAGGTTCAGGAAGCGTCGATGGACGAACAGATGTTCGGCTCGCTTCAGGCAATTGCTGAGCCGCATCCGAGCACCAGGACTGGTAACGAGACTTCCATCACGTTCATTAACCGTACCGACGGGGACGTGCAGGTTCATTGGATTGATTCTGAAGGAGAACGACGTTACTACGCCACAGTCCTCGCCGGCCAGCACCATCAGCAACACACGTATGCCGGACATGTGTGGCTGGTAACGGATAGAGATGGAAAGAACCTGGCCGTATTTATCGCCACCGAAGAAGCCGGAGATGCCGTCATAGATGAGAGCTGCATTCAGGAAGCCGCCCCCAAAGAAAAACCTAAACAGGTCAGGCCGAGCGGTGAGTCGCCTGACGGCAAATGGTTTGCGTTTCTTAAAGACTATAACCTCTATGTGCGAAAAATTGAGACGAGCGAAGAGATCGCTCTGAGCAGCGATGGAACAGAAGAAAATGCGTATTCTGAGCGTCTCTGGTGGTCACATGACTCAGAAAAGATAGTAATCTTGCAGATAAGAAAAGGTGAGGACAGAAAAATTCATCTTATCGAATCGTCACCTAAGGATCAATTGCAGCCGAAGCTCCATACACTTTCTTATGCCAAGCCAGGCGACCATATCGATATCGCCAAACCGCAATTATTCAACGTGGTCCGGGAACGTCACATTCCCATCTCTAACGAGCTTTGCCCCAATCCTTGGAGTATCTCAGGAGTTCATTGGGCGCCGGATTCAGGCCGATTCACTTTCCTCTACAACCAGAGGGGTCACCAGATACTCCGCATTATAAATGTGGACGCCAGCACCGGTGAAGTGCGTATCGTTGTCGACGAACAGAGTAAAACGTTCATCGATTACGCAAACAAGAAATACAGCTACTACCTTGACGCCACGAACGAAATTATCTGGATGTCGGAACGCGATGGCTGGAACCACCTTTACCTTTATGATACCGAAACGGGCCGCGTGAAAAACCAGATCACCAAAGGCGAGTGGGTCGTACGCCGCATTGAGCGCGTAGACGATGCCAAAAGACAAATCTGGTTTCTTGCAGGCGGCATCCGACCGGGTCAGGACCCTTATTACATACATTTCTGTCGTGTAAACTTCGATGGCTCAGGCCTCGTCGTGCTGACCGAGGGAGATGGCACACACGAAATAAAGTTTTCACCGGATCGACGGTTTTTTTTCGACCAGTGGTCCCGAGTCGATCAGCCTCCAATCACCGAGCTGCGCAATTCTAAAGACGGCAGTCTCATTTGCGAATTGGAACGTGCCGACTGGGGCGCGTTGCTGGAAACGTGCTGGCATCCGCCGGAGTGTTTTGTCGCAAAGGGGCGAGATGGTAATACAGATATTTACGGGATTATCATACGTCCAAGCAATTTCGAGGCGAATCACAAATACCCCGTCATCGAACAGATTTATGCCGGTCCGCAGGGTGCCTTTGTGCCAAAGTCCTTCGGACTGCAGGTTCGCCGGCACGCTATTGCCGAACTCGGTTTCATTGTTGTGCAAATTGACGGTATGGGCACTTCACACCGCTCAAAGACGTTTCACGATATTTGCTGGAAGAACCTTGGAGACTCAGGCTTTGGCGACCGTATTCTCTGGATGAAGGCAGCCGCGGCGAAGTATCCCTACATGGACCTTACACGAGTTGGCATCTATGGTGGTTCAGCCGGTGGGCAGAGCGCCCTGCGCGCACTTTTGGCTCACGGCGATTTCTATAAAGTCGCGGTCGCAGACTGTGGGTGTCACGATAACCGAATGGACAAAATTTGGTGGAACGAGTTGTGGATGGGTTGGCCTGTTGGACCGCATTACGAAGAACAATCGAATGTGACACAAGCTCATAAACTACAGGGCAAGCTGCTACTCACCGTCGGTGAGCTCGACAAGAACGTGGATCCGGCCTCGACTATGCAGGTTGTGGATGCGCTCATCAAAGCAGATAAAGATTTCGACCTGCTGATTGTGCCAGGTCGTGGCCACGGCGTAGGTGAAATTCCCTATGCGAGCCGACGGCGTATGGACTTCTTCGTGCGTCACTTGCTCGGTATAGAACCACGCAGCCAGCCATAGATACTGCCAGCCGTGCCGGAGACACGTCTCGGCAGGAGGAAAATAGAGTTTTTGCTCCGTAAGTCCACAGGACGCCTTGCGGCGGATTCCTGTGGATTCCCGCTTGTCATATTTCTTGAGTGTGATATAATTTTGGCAAATCGCCTAACTTCCCAACGGTCGATTCGAGTGATTTGGGACCAGACAAAAGCCATGTTAAATACAGTTACATAACATCTTAATTAACGAAAGGAGGATATTATGAACTACAGTAGTCCACAGTCCCGTAAGGGACGCCTTGCGGCGGATGCCTATCGGCAGATTCACTGGTTGATTGCCTTGCTGATTGTTTTGGCAAGCTTCAGCTTCGCCAGGGAGCGACAGAAGGACGAATGGGTATCTCTATTCGATGGCAAGACCTTAAACGGATGGTCCGTCCATAGCGGTTTTGCCAAATATCATATTGAGGACGGTGCCATTGTCGGCACTACAGTCAAGGGCAGTCCCAACACATTTCTCTGCACCGACCGGGAATATGGTGATTTCATATTAGAGTTCGAAGTCCGCCTGGATCCCAGGTTAAACTCAGGTGTGCAAATACGCAGCAAGATTGCCAAAGAGCAGATGCTGTTCGTATTCAGTGGACGTGACGGAAAACCCCAAAGGCGAAAGATACCGCCGGACCGTGTCTATGGCTATCAGGTGGAAATTGCGACCGAGAAGACAGGTTCCTCCGGAAGCATTTACGACGAGGCCCGCCGCGCTTTCATGCTCGCGAGCACAACGTCCTCCACAGGACCCCTTCCGGGGGACCCGGCTGCCAGCAAGGCGTTCAAAGACGGTCAATGGAACAAGTTCCGCATAGAGTGCAAAGGCGACAGGATAAGGACGTGGATCAACGATGTCCCTTGTGTCGATTTGAGGGACAGTATGACAAGCCGCGGTATCATTGGTCTGCAAGTCCACGGTGTAGGAAAAGATGACACCGCCTACCAGGTGCGTTGGCGCAATATACGCATACAGGCGGAGGACCAGGGCGTTGAACCGCCCGTGGTATCCGGCCGGGAATCGGTATTGCGCTGCACGCCGGCCTGGACCGGCAAGCGGATGGAAGACGGTCGGCCGTATGTCCCGGATGACATTCTGGAGAGGATGAAGAATGTCTCGGTCACAATGGCCTGGAGTGTCGTCAGGGGCGCCGGCTACCGTAACTGTTACGAGAATGCCGCCGGCTGGGTAGTAATGTATACCGATAAGGCGATTGTCGGGCGTGTGCTGACAGCTCAATACATGCCCTCTCATCCCGACTTCAATCGAGCGATTATGAGTCAGGGACGCGCCGAAGGCCGCATCGGCAGCTCCAATTCATGGCCAATCGACATGCTACAGAAGGGAGACGTATATGTTGCAGATTGTTTTGGAAAAGTAGTCGATGGTACCCTCATCGGCGACAACCTGGGTAACGCCATCTATGCCAACTCCGGCAACGGCGTTATATTTGATGGCGGTGTCCGTGACCTGGAAGGCCTTGAAGCAATCAAAGGATTCAACGCATGGTACAAGGGTGCCGATCCAAGCTACCTTCGCGAAGTGATGATGACCGCTATCAATGTCCCAATCCGCATCGGCAGAGCAATAGCATGCCCCGGAGATGTTGTATTGGCCAAGCGTGAAGGTATCGTCTTTATCCCCGCCCATCTGGCTGAAAAAGTCGTCACGCAATCTGAGGCTATGATGCTTCGGGATATGTTCGGGCACCAGCGCCTGAAGGAAGGCAAGTACACACCCGGACAAATCGACAGCAGATGGACGCCGGAGATTCAAAATGACTTTCGCACCTGGCTCAAAAGCAACATTGACGAGCTGCCTGTGCCAAGGGATGTAATTGAAGGAATCCTGAATCCAAAAACAAGGAACTGGTAAATGAAAGATAGTTATTTACTTATGTCTTGTGAGACTGTAAATAATTCACGACAAGGAGAGAGACTATGAAGAGTCTGACAAAAGAGTTGCAGCCCCCGCTCCTGTCTTTCGATAGGAAGTCGCGGGGGTGCTCGAGGCGTTCTCTGCTTAAAGGTGCCGGTGCAGGCTTTGCGGGTCTGAGTCTTTCGAGCATGGTTGGTGCTCCTATCGAAGAGCAGGTAGCCTATGCGACGCAGAATGTAAAACGCAGCTCCAGCCCCTCGCAATTGAGAATTACAGACCTGCGCATAGCGGTGGTCACCAGAGCACCTTTTCGCTGCCCTCTGATTCGTATTGACACCAATCAGGATATTTCCGGTTACGGAGAGGTCCGTGACGGCGCCAGTGAGCGATATGCCCTGATACTTAAGAGCAGGCTTCTGCGTCAGAATCCCTGCAACGTAGAGCGGATATTCAAACGTATCAAACAGTTTGGACATCACGGTCGCCAGGGAGGCGGTGTCTCAGGCGTGGAGATGGCCTTGTGGGACCTGGCAGGCAAGGCGTATGGTGTCCCCGTCTATCAGATGCTCGGCGGCCAATACCGTGACAGGGTCCGTCTGTACGCCGATACGCCCGATGGCAGCGTCAGCAGCCTCAAGAAAAGACTCGACAAGGGATTCACTTTTCTGAAAATGGATTGCGGTATCCGGATGCTTTTTAGGGTCCCCGGAGCTCTGACATACCCGACCAGAGACACGAACTGGAGAGGCAAACATCCTTTTACGAGTATTCAATTGTCGGATAAAGGAGCTGCTCTTATGGCTGAACGTTTTGCCGAGGCCCGCGAAGCGGTTGGCTGGGAGGTCCCGATCGCCTCAGACCACTTCGGTCATATCAGTGTTAATAGCTGCATCAAATTAGGCAAGGCCCTGCAGCCCTACCAATTAGCCTGGCTGGAGGATATGGTCCCGTGGGAATATACCGATATGCTCAAAGAGATCAAGAATGCAATTGACGTGCCGCTGCTGACGGGCGAGGACATCTACTTGCTCGACGGTTTTAAGCCGCTGATAGATGAGCATGCTGTCGATATGGTGCATCCCGACCTGGCCACCGCCGGCGGCATCCTGGAAACCAAGAAGATAGGCGACTACGCCGAGCAGCACGGCGTCGCCATGGCAATGCACTTCGCGGGCACGCCGGTATCCTTTATGGCCAACGTGCACTGCGCAGCGGCCACGGAGAACTTTGTTGCCCTGGAGCACCACTCGGTCGATATCGACTGGTGGGAGGATATGGTAACAGGCATCGAGAAACCGCTCAACGTGGAAGGTTTCGCCACTGTCCCGGAAGGGCCCGGCCTGGGTATAGAGATGAACCTTGACGTTGTGAAAGAGCATCTCGAGCGGGGTCAGGAGCTTTTCGCCCCCACCGAAGATTGGAATAGAGACCGTTCTAACGACCGACTGTGGAGCTAAGGGCCTTTGGCTTACCCCGCCCCTGCCGCTGAAGCGACGCTCATAGTCGATTCAAGGATAGTCGATTCAAGGAAGGAAGAAACATGAGAACTGAAAGTTCATTCTTGAGATACTTTAAATTCGTATTTGTTATTTGTCTGGCGGCGGTCGTCATCATGTTGGCCACCGGTAGTCGGACCGGGCTGGGTCCGGCGCTTATCGTTATGTTCGCTTCGTTGGCTCTGTATTTTATGAGCCATCCCTTTCTCAAAAGCTTTACCTTCACCGCCTGGGTCTTTGCCTTTGTGGCAGCGTCGATGGTGTATCCAATAGCCTTTGGCTCCTGGTTTGGGGTCGATTTAAAGATACTTATTGTCCCTTTGATACAGATTATTATGTTCGGGATGGGGACAACCCTGAGTGTGGCGGATTTCGGCCGGGTATTCAAGATGCCCTGGCCGGTCTTGGTTGGATTTGTCCTGCAGTTCTCGGTTATGCCCTTAACCGGCCTTGCTCTGGCCAAGATATTTGGATTTAAAGCGGAGATAGCCGCAGGGGTGGTTCTGATAGGTTCCTGTCCCGGTGGGGTCGCCTCCAATTTGATGACATATCTGGCCGGGGGCAATGTGGCCCTGTCGGTTACGATGACTTCCTGCTCGACATTGGTCTCGCCGGTCATGACGCCCTTCTTGATGGACAAACTGGCCGGCCAGTTCATTGAGATTAATTTCTTGAGTATGATGTTTGGAATCATCAACATGATCATCGTTCCGATTGTCGCAGGCTTGATAGCCAATCGCATTCTATATAGTCGGCACAAGATTTTACAACGTGGGGGCGTATTGGCACTCATTGGAGCTGCAAGTGTTCTGTTGGCTGCCAGCATGATTTTATGGGCGCCTTCGGCTGTTTTTTCTTACGGCGAAGCCTCGCTGCAGAAAGATGGTTTTATCGTCGGATTAATGCTGATAGGCGTGGTTGCTTTAGCTAAGCTTGTGATTAGTGTTTGTTTGAAGGGCCCTGAGAACTGGATGGACAAAGCACTTCCCATTGTATCCATGGCAGGGATTTGTTACATCATAGCCATTATCACGGCCCGCTCCAGGGATGACCTGATGACGGTCGGACTCTACTTGATAGGAGCCTCGATTATTCACAATTTCGTCGGCTATATATTAGGCTACTGGTTTGCCCGGGCCGCTCGTTTGGATGAAAGCTCGTGCCGAACAGTAGCATTTGAGGTCGGCATGCAGAATGGTGGGATGGCATCGGGTCTTGCCATGAATGTGCTTAAGAGTGCGCCTGCAGCCTTAGCACCCGCCATCTTCGGACCCTGGATGAATGTCTCCGGGTCGGTCCTGGCGACCTGGTGGCACCGAAAACCAGTGGGCCGCCCCAGCCGAACGCAACATTTAGAAAAGGAGTAAAGTTATGGCCACAAATAAGATGACCACCTGTGCCTGCGCCACCTGTGTCGAGGCAAACACAGGTGCAGGCAGAGAGTCTAAACTAATACCATCGAAACCCAGCCGACGTGCCTTTGGCAAGGCTATTTTGGCAGGGATTCTGGGTGGACCGGCCGTCTTGTCTTCTACCGCACAGACAGCCGAAGAGCAGCTTCCATCGGACAAGAAGACGCGGGGCAGCCGTTCTCTTGCGGCTACCCGAAAAGGACGCAAGGGAATGAAGCTGGCCCTGATGCTCGATATGCGAAATAAAGAAAGATGGATACTGGCACGTCAGATTGGCGTCAATCACGCAATCGTACCTGCGAATCGAGTGTTAACCAGAATAAAACGGGATCGATACCTTGATACGCTGACGGAGTTAAAAGCGACTTACGAGGCGTCGGGACTCACGATAGCCGGCGTTGAGAGCCACCCGGTTGCGGCAGAAAAGATAAAGTTAGGCCTGCCCGGCCGCGATGAGGAAATCGCTAACTACTGCGCTGTGATAGAGGCACTGGGTAAAGTTGGGATACCGATGTGCTGTTACAACTTCATGGCAGGCATCGGGTGGTATCGTACCAGGGTCGATGTTCCCGAACGCGGCGGTGCACTGACCAGCGAGTTCGATAATCAAATCGCAGAAGAGCGGGGACTCACCAGGTGGGGTAAAATCAGCGAGGAAAAAATCTGGGACAATCTCACCTACTTCCTGAAACAAGTCATCCCCGTTGCTGAAAAAGCGGGCGTGAAAATGGCTCTGCATCCGGACGACCCTCCCATCTCGCCTCTTCGCGGAATTGGACGCATTCTGACCAGTGCCGAGGCTTTCCGTAGGGTCCTTCAAATCGTGCCGAGCCCGGTCAATGGCATTGCTTTCTGCCAGGCCAATTTCGTGCTGATGGGCGAGGACATCAAATCGCTGATAAGGGAGTTTGGTGGACAAGGCAAAATCTTTTTCGTCCACTTCCGTGATGTCAAGGGCACGGGCGAGCGTTTCCGCGAGACGTTTCACGATAACGGGCCAACCGACATGGCCAAAATACTAAAGCTCTATCACGAAGTCGGTTTCGATGGGCCGATCCGTCCGGACCACGCACCCACTTTGGGAGGTGAGAGCAACCAAAGCCCCGGATATGCAATGCAGGGGAAGGTCTTCGCGATTGGTTATATCAAAGGCATTGCACAGGCGCTGGACATACCGATAATGTGAAAAGGAGGTAAATATGAATCGACGTAATCTTATCAAGGGGGTGGGACTGGGAGTAGCGACGGGCATCTTTGGAATTGCCTCAAAAACCGATGAGACAATCGCGAATACGTATGCAAAAGCAACCAAAGGACTGCCTCGTTTGAAAATCACCAACGTCAAGAGCATTCTCACCGCCCCACAAAGGATACGCCTTTGCGTAGTCAAGGTCGAAACGAGTGAGCCGGATTTGTACGGTTTGGGATGTGCCACTTTCAATCAGCGGCCTTTGCCGGTGGCAACGGCTGTGGACGAGTATCTCCGTCCGTTTGCAAAGGGCAGGGACGCCGACAACATAGAGGACATGTGGCAGAACGCCTATACGAGCTCCTATTGGCGCAACGGACCGGTTCTTAACAATGCCCTGAGCGGCCTGGACCAGGCCCTGTGGGACATAAAGGGAAAACGGGCGAATATGCCCGTTTATCAACTGCTTGGAGGCAAATGCCGGTTTGCGGCTGACTGTTATACCCATTGTAGCGGCCGGGACCTTGCACGACTCGAAAAAAGTGTTCGAAGGGCTATGGAAGAAGGCTTCAGGCATATACGGATACAGCTCGGAAGCTATGGCTCGCCGCACCTCTCAAAGAGTGCGCATTTCAAGGAAGAGGGATTCGGCTTACAATCAGATTCCCTAATGGAGCCGGGACCTTATGTACGAGCGACTATCAAGATGTTCGAGCATATAAGGAAGACATTTGGTGATGAAATTGAATTGCTGCACGACATCCACGAACGAATCCCGCCGATACAGGCTATCAACCTGGTAAAAGAGCTGGAAAAATATCATCCCTTCTTTATCGAGGACCCGTTCGCTCCTGAAGACAACGGATATTTCAGACTGCTCAGGCAGCAGACCAGCACTCCAATCGCTATGGGCGAGCTGTTCAACAATCCTCATGAGTGGGTGGGACTGGTATCAGAAAGACTTATCGATTTTATACGCGTGCATATTTCGCAAATCGGCGGCCTTAGCGTTGCCAGAAAGCTCGCAGCCTTATGTGAATGGTTCAATGTACGCTCAGCATGGCACGGACCCGGTGATGTTTCTCCGGTCGGTCACGCCGCCAATGCACACCTCGACCTGGCAATTCCAAACTTTGGGATTCAAGAAAGCAGCCGCTTCAGCGATAGGACAAGGGATGTCTTTCCCGGCTGTCCCACTTTGAAGAACGGCTACATGTATATAAACGAGGCTCCGGGCTTTGGTGTTGACATCGACGAGGAGCTGGCCGCAAAATATCCGCTGCCCGACCATCCGGGTTATTGGAGCCCCGTGCGCAGAAGCGACGGCACGGCAGTGAGACCGTAAAAACAACTCTATAAGCTTCTGAGTTTTAAAGTTTGAAAGTGCCTTCTAAAAAAGGAGAAAGTTGGCAACACAATTGATCCGAGCGGAAAACCTGTATGAGGACATTCCAAGTCGTTTCGCGAGCAGAATGCTCCTCAGCGCGATTGAGGTGCGCCAAGAAGGAGTCGTCGTTCGGTGCCGGGTTGTCAAAAACGTTCGTCTTTATATGAGATTTCAAGTTGCTCTTGCTCCATAAGTCCAGCTATTCGACGGTTGACGTGTAATGACGTAAAGGTCAGGGCTTAAACAGGACGCTGCAGGCCGGCTGGACGACGAAAAGAATTTCCCCTCCATTAAAGCGTGAAAAAACCATCCAAGTGCAGGCTCGATGAGTTAAGATGTGTTGTCGATAACTGGTGGATGGATTATAATCACTACCGGCAGCACAAAATTGTAATCGTAACGAAAAAGGACGTTAATCACATGGCAGCAAAAACAGGTTTTGACAATGAGAAGTATTTACAGGAGCAGACGGCAGCTATCCTTGAGCGTGTAAATCAGTTCAACAACAAGCTGTATCTGGAATTCGGTGGGAAACTTCTGTTTGATTATCATGCGGCACGGGTGCTTCCCGGCTTTGACCCGAACATTAAAATGCGCTTGTTGCAGAAAATACGGGACAAGATAGATGTCATTCTATGTATTTACGCCGGGGACATTGAGAGAAAGAAAGTGCGGGCCGACTTCGGTATTACTTATGATTCAGATGCGCTGAAAACAATCGATGACTTCAAGGAATGGGGCATCGACGTTACGGCTGTGGTCATTACACGGTATGCAAACCAGCCCTCAGCCAAGGCGTTCAAGAACAAGCTTGAACGGAGGGGAATAAGCGTTTATACGCACAAACTTACCAGGGGTTATCCTACGGATGTTGACACTATTGTAAGTGATGAAGGTTACGGTGAAAACGAACCAATAAAAACCAAACATCCAATCGTAGTTGTGACCGGACCCGGACCGGGAAGCGGCAAACTCGCCACCTGCCTTTGTCATTTGTACCATGAATACAAAAACGGGAACGCGGCCGGGTACGCCAAGTTCGAAACATTTCCCATCTGGAATTTGCCATTGAAACATAAGGTAAACGTTGCCTACGAGGCAGCGACGGTCGATCTCAAGGATGTAAACTGCATCGACTATCACCATTTGGAAGCATACAGCGAAAAAACGGTCAACTACAATCGCGATATCGAAGCTTTTCCGCTGCTGAAAAGAATCATAGAAAAAATCACAGGCAGGGAATCCTTTTACAAATCTCCAACTGATATGGGGGTCAACCGTGCTGGTTTCGGAATCGTGGATGACGAGGCGGTCCAGGAAGCCGCACACCAGGAGATCATAAGGCGGTATTTCAGGTGTGCCTGCGAATACGCAATGGGATTCGTGGAAAGAGAGATACTTGAGAGGTCGGAACTTATCATGAAAAATACCGGTGCCAGGGCCGAAGACAGAGCCGTAGTATTACCGGCACGACAAGCTGCCCTAAAAGCACAGGAAAGCGGCAAGGGCAATGAGGGCATTTTTTGCGGGGCCGCCATCGAGCTCCGGGACGGAACCATTGTTACGGGCGAGAATTCTCCGTTTATGCACGCGGCGTCGAGCCTTGTTATCAACGCCACGAAGCACCTTGCCGGTTTGCCGAAAAAATTGCATCTTTTACCCCAGAATATTACGGATTCCATTCGATTCCTGAAAAAGGAAGTCCTGAACGGAAAAATGATTAGTCTCGACCTTGAAGAAATATTAATCACCCTGAGCATCAGTGCCATATCGAATCCAGCGGCCCAAATGGCTGTCGAGCATTTGAGGGAGCTCCAGGGGTGCGAAGTTCATATTACTCATATTCCCACAACCGGGGATGAGGCCGGGCTTAGAAAGCTGGGTGTAAATCTTACGTCAGATCCTGATTTTTCTTCGAAAAGTCTTTTCATTAACTAAAGCGGTGACAGCGATGTTTTTCGTTGTAGGAAAGTCCGTGTGCCATCTTGCTATCCAAAGCTGCGTGGTTAATAGGAATTTCGATTTCTGGAATAACAATGTGATGCGTTGAACACACTGCTTTGCATAAGGTATTTTTTGGCCCTATCAGCGTTATCTCGATAATGTAATATGACGATTCCTAAATAGTTCCTGTTGCGGAAAGCAGCAAAAACGACAAAAATTAACCGTCCGATTTGGGGCAAGGTCAATTTCATCATCATTCTTATTGGACTGTCCTCTAATGTTCTTTGAAAGGTCAAAAAACTGGGCCCGGTAGGATTCGAACCTACGACCAATGGATTATGAGTCCACTGCTCTAACCGCTGAGCTACGGGCCCTGAGCTCCGTATAATATATATTAGATTCCCGATATGTTGCAATACTTTTTTGCCGCCCAACTTTGGTCGGTGAAATTTATTTTTTGACGGAAAGGTCCACACAGACAAGCTCCCGTCATTTCTGATATAGATGTGCTTGTACGCAAAGGCCGAATGTGACCAGCATCGAGACTTTCCCAGATGCGGTTGCCGGTCTTTGAATTTTTGCACAATACCTTTTTCCCGCCATACGCCGTCCCGATTGGGGCCTCGCCACTGTGGCCAATCCGCAGCGAAAACCTGAATGTGAAACAGCAGCCCGATTATAATTGCGAATATTGATTTTTCACTCAGTACCATATATTAGCCTCGTTCGGTTAATGAGCAGGTGCCCATGGACAGAAAACAGAAAACAGAAGGCAGAAGACAGATATATGACCTCTGACAACCGGCATCGGACTTCTGTTTTACCCGTTTGGGGGTAGGTGAAATTGGGTTTGATTGGGTTTGTTTTCACCAAGTGTCCAATCGCTTATATTTTCATAATCCTTTTGTGAATAGAAGCTTAAGCTCATTTAGGCTTTTCGGAAATTGGGTTTGTTTTGGGTTTGTTTTTTCATAAGCCTTAGACGCATTTTTCTTCGTAATCCTTTGTAAATACACACTCTGCATCAATTTTACCCTTTAGGCAATTGGGTTTGAATTGGGTTTGTTTTCACTAAGTGTCCAATCGGATATATTTTCATAAGCCATTATTGGAAAGATATTTACGTTCATTTGACTTTTTCGGAAATTGGGTTTGTTTTGCATAAAAAGGGCTGATTTGTAGAGGATTCTCGACAGATGTAGAGGCGCCGAGGACAATTGGCAGACGACAGAAGACAGACGAAAGAATACAGAAGATTGATTATAAGTTTTTGTTGCATAAGGAGTTATCTGTAGTTTGAAATCCGAAATTCTAATCCATCGACCTATTCGACAAGCTCAGGGCAGGCTGCGCTCAGGATAAGTTTAGAGTTTGGCATTTTTTTGCCGGAGGCGAAAAAAGTAGCCCCCGGCAGAAAAGCAAGAAAGCACACACCGGGGGAAAACTCAGGGAATTAAAAAACACTCCCTCTATAATTAGAGCTACCTGCACTTTTGATGTGAAAAAAGTCATCGAATATCGATTCTTAATTCTCGTAACTTGATTTGGGAAAGTAAGTTAAAAATTTTTTAAAAAATTTGATTTTTGTTCTGAGGTATCAGCGTTTTTGATTGAAAGTACTCGATACTGGATACTCGATTCTGGATGTAATTGCGAGGGCAGATCCCTCCACTTCGCCCCCCGTGCTTTCTTGCCTGCACCCCTGTGCTTTCTTGCGAAAGCAAGAACAGGGGTAACGCAGGCACAGGTACGAAAGCAGGAACGGGGGCTTCGGTCGGGATGACAGTAAAAAACCGTCATTTTGTTCTTGAAAATCTGGCTTCAATAATGTAAAATTCTCATTAATGAGCGGGAACATCTTGGATTCATGGTTCATGTTTTGGATGGCTGTTTTAAGAACGGACTTATATATTTAGGAAGAACGCATGTTATTTTGGACAGTGAAACAGAAATGAGTTCTTATATGGAAACTATATATAATCAGTAGTTAGCTCTAATGAGAATTGCACAAAAGACAACATTGGTAGTCATTCTTCTGCTTCTGATAGAAGTCTTGTATCTGCACGTCGAACCTGTATCGTTTGGCTTCCCCTTTCGATCTGTCAAATATTCATCAGAGCATTTCAATGGAACAATGGAACCTTCGCTGGGCTACGAACGACACGTTCGTCTCAAGGTGGAACCCATACTTCTTGTCAGCGATGTGTTGGTCGTACTTCTCATCGCCCTTTTGTTGATAAGATGCGTTCCATCCTCTTTCCTTGTGCCGCTGGTACAGGGCTGTTTGCTGGGATCTGTTACAGGCGCGGCCAGCTTTTGGCTCGATAAGATACTATCGGAACCATGGTTATCCGCAATAGGGGTGCTCATTGTGTTCGTGGTTGTTCCCCTCATAATTTATATATTATCCCTAAAGCATAAGTGGCAAAAAACCGTTATCCTCATTATTTCGTTTACAACAGTTACTACATTCGGATGTGCCTTTCTGCTCACAGAAGCCCTATCGGACGGCGTTGATGAGGGATTCTTTAACTTGGGGGTGGTTCCGCGCTTGTTGGCTTTCACGGCAGTACTTGCATTTTTTTGTTTTGTCATGATGCTTTTGCACAGGAAAGTACTACCCTTAGTATTACGAAAGAAGCAACTGAACAGCTCACTGGAGAGCACTGCGCATAATGGTGTTCCTCAGTTCGCACGTCATCCAGAACAAACAGACAGAAAGAGCATGATAAAAAAAGCCATTTTATACGCATCGTTGCTGGCGATCACGTTTTACGTCGGCTACCATTTCATGATGGTTAGGAAGATGCGCCAAGATGAGTGGCTTGTTTTTGATGCAATTGAGTCGGAGCTTGAACGGCTTGGTGTGCCTCAGAGTAATGCTATTTTAGTCTCGCACGCGGAGCAGGGTATAGAATCGCTTGAAGCAAGTTGTAATACTTCCTGCAGGGTGGAAGTATATCTTAATGATGAAAAAATATATTATGCGGATGTGAAGAAAAGTATATTTGTTCCGTGGATCCAGGTAGATATAAAAAAGACAAGAACTGCTACACAAATAAACGGAAGCCACAAATCTGAATAGTATTGAAAGTGAGCAGAGCAGTTATGGATAAAGTGGAACGGATAGCTGTTTTAAGGAACGAAATTGAGGCGCAGCTTTTAGACGGCGAGCTCGCCGAGCTTGATATACCCCACCTGATGAAAAGCTATTATGATGGCGCTTTCGATGGAGTTTACCAGTTCTCTAAAGGGTGGGGACATATCGAAGCACCATCCGAATTCAGGGAAAAAATACTGGAAATTCTTGTCGGCATAAGGCAAGGTTCTTTAAATATAGAAGACGATTCTACAGAAGATGAATGACAGAGAACAGAGGACAGAAGTCAGAAGACGGACGATGGAGGACAGAAGGTGGAGCACGGATGGGTCCCCGGCAGAAGAGCCGTAGAAGCACAACCGTTGGGATAAATGATTTTTTTAAACTTGTGCTTGACAATGGCCGATGATTATGGTAATTATCAGTTACTATTTAACATATTAAGGTTTTGGTATTATGAATAGAAACATGAACAATGCGATCGTTATAATTATTGCGGAGAAACTCAAGCTGCCCTGAGAAAGCAAACCAATCAGGTATTTAAAAGCCTTCCAGAGCAGTTGACTTTGTAAGGCTTTTTTTATTGGCGAGTAAGGAGATAAAATGAACGGGCAAGTCGATATAAGAAAAGCGGTTATGGAAGATGTTCCGGCGATAATCGAGATTTGGAAGGAGCTTATGGATTTCCACAAAGAGCTGGATGCGATTTTCAGCAGGTCGGCTACAGGGCATGAGCGGTTTGCGGAATTCCTGACGAGCAATATGGAGAAAGAAGATTCGTGCGTACTTGTTGCAGCAGATGAAGGACATATTGTTGGTTATTGTCAGGCCTGCATTTCAAAGTATCCGCCGGTGTTGATAAAAGAGAAATATGTCGAAATATTTGATATGGCTGTTACTGAAAAGTATCAGCGGCAGGGTATAGGCCGAATGATTATCGATGCGCTGCGCCGGTGGTATGCAGATAAAGATGTTGACCGAATCGAGCTAAAATATTTGACCTCGAACAAATCAGCAGAGGAATTTTGGACAAAGATGGGATTTAAGCCGTATCTTAAAACGGCATTTCTGGAAATATGAAAGGTTGCCGGTTATGTTGACAGGTTTGCTTTTAAAACTTATGATACGAAAACCATTTTGGGAAAATTTTTGAGGATTGATTAGATGTCGGACACAAAAGAAAAAAGTTATCGCGATACTTTGTGCCTGCCGAAGACGGGCTTTTCAATGAAGGCGAATCTGGTTCAGCGTGAGCCGCAGTTGCGTAAAAAGTGGGCGAAGGAGAATATATACGCTCAAATTAGGAAGGCCCGTGAAGGTGCGCCTTTGTATATCCTGCACGATGGGCCACCCTACGCCAACGGCGATATTCATATGGGACACGTTATAAATAAGGTCCTTAAAGACCTTGTTGTTAAGTATAAGACTATGGCCGGCTTCGATGCACCTTACGTGCCGGGCTGGGACTGTCACGGCCTGCCTATAGAATCAAAAGTGGTAACCGAGCTCGGCGAAAAAGTCCGCCAGATGTCGAAGCTCGACATCCGCAAGGACTGCTACAAATACGCCAGCAAATATATCAAGGTGCAGAGCAGGCAGTTTCAGGAATTGGGGATATTCGGTGATTTTGAGAATCCGTATCTTACGTTTAAGCCCATATACGAGGCGGGGATTCTGGAAGTATTCGCTACGCTGGTTGGTAAAGGATTGGTTTATAAACAATTGAAGCCGATTCACTGGTCGATTGGGTGCGAGACAGCGTTGGCTGAGGCGGAGCTGGAATATAAGGATATTTCATCGCCGAGTATCTATGTGAATTTTCCGGTTGCTAAGGAAAGCGTTAGACGATTGGTCGAACTTGGTCTGGTTGAACAAAGCCAGGCTGAGAACGCAAAGGTCTGCTTTATGATATGGACGACTACGCCGTGGACATTAGCGGCTAACCTGGCGATAGCGGTGCATCCTTACCTGGATTATAAAGCGATAAGTTATGAAAAAGACGGAGAAAAGTTTATCTCAGTAATAGCAGAAGACCGTATTGAGGCGGTGGCCGCAGCGGGCGATTTAGGAGAAGGACAATATACTGTCAGCGAAAAGTCGGTCAGAGGAAGTGAACTTGAAGGGCTGCGCTACGAGCATCCTTTTGTGGAAAATAATCCGACGGACAAAGATGCCTTTATGGTCATACTTGCCGAGTACGTTACGACCGAAGATGGAACAGGACTTGTCCATACAGCGCCGGGTCACGGGCTCGAGGACTATATGTCAGGGCAAAAATATGACTTAGCGATATATTCGCCGGTTATGGACGATGGGCGATATGATAATACGGTGCCGGAGTGGCTGCGGGGACAAAACGTTCTGGATGTGGACACAGTTGTTAATAACCACTTGAAAGAATTGGGGCTGCTCTATCATAAGGATGAGATAACTCACAGTTATCCGCATTGCTGGCGCAGTAAAGGTCCGGTGATTTTCAGAGCGACGGAACAATGGTTCATAAGTGTCGATAAAGAGCTGCCCCCCACTGCTTCCTTGCGGAAGCAAGGAGTGGGGGGTAAGAGTCTGCGTGATTTGGCGCTGGAGAGTGTGAAAAATGTAAGATGGATACCGGCGTGGGGCCAGAAGCGCATCGAAGGTATGCTTGAATCCCGGCCGGACTGGTGCATCAGCAGACAGAGAAGCTGGGGACTGCCGCTTCCAGTTTTTATCAGCTCCGAGGGAAAGACTTTGTTGACAAAGGAATCTGTATTGGCTGTGGCAAAGCATATTGCCAAGCATGGGTCAGATAGCTGGTTTACCGATTCGCCGCGTGAGATTTTAGGCGAGGATTTTGAGCTGCCGGAAGGATTTGTCCTCGATGAGCTTCAGAAAGAAGAGAATATTTTCGATGTCTGGTTTGAGGCGGGTTGTAGCTGGTACAGCGTCTGTGTAAAAGAAGCTGGCTGGTCAGTGCCGGTAGATTTGTATCTTGAGGGCTCGGACCAGCATCGGGGATGGTTTCAACTGTCACTTCTGCCGGGGCTTGGGGCAACGGGCGAAGCGCCGTTCAAGAGCGTTTTGACGCACGGCTTTACTGTTGACGAGAAGGGAATGAAACAGTCGAAATCGTTAGGTAACTACGTTAATGCGCAGGAAGAGATAGCAAAATACGGTTCGGATATCCTGCGGCTGTGGGTCTCAAGCGTGAATTATCAGGAAGATGTAAGGTGCAATGATGAGATAATTGGACGAACGCAGGACGCCTACAGGAAAATCAGGAATACGCTCAGATACCTGCTCGGTAATATCAACGATTTCGACCCGAATGTCAACAGTGTTGCCTACGATGAGATGTTCGAGATAGATAAGCGGGCGATGCAGCAGTTGCAAAAGCTGATTGCCGGCGTTAGCGAGGCGTATGATAACTTTGTCTTTCACAGGGTATTTTCGCTTCTTTACAACTTCTGCACGGTCGAGATGAGCGGTATCTATATGGATGTGCTCAAGGACAGGATGTACTGCGATGCGGCGGACAGCTTGTCGCGACGCAGCGCCCAAACAGCGATGTATAAGATATTGGATTGCCTGATTCGGATGCTGGCACCTATATTAGTGCATACCGCAGAAGAGGCCTGGGTTGAGTTGAGCAAGTCACAGCAGGTAGAAAGTGTACACATAACCGAGATGCCGAAAGTCGATGATTCGATTGATCTCACTTCTGACGAGCCGCAGTGGCAAAAGCTGATGGGGCTGCGCGATGAGGTCCTCAGGGTACTGGAAGGTTTGAGACAAGAGAAAAAGATTGCAAGCAATCAGCAGGCGTGCGTCACTATTTACTGTGATGATGAAGATACGTCAGTTCTTAATGATTTCGGACTTGAGCAGTTTGCGGCACTTTGTATTGTCAGCGAGGTTAAACTCGTCAAAGCGACAGGTGAGACTACAGTTGCGGCAGAAAAGAGCGGCTACAATAAATGCCAGCGGTGCTGGAACTATTGGCCAAGCGTCGGGACCGACAGTGAGCATCCTGATTTGTGCGAGCGATGTGTTAAAGTAATATAGCAGGACTCAAGTTGCAAGACGCAAGACTCAAGACTCAAGATAATTGCTCGCGGACTTTTTGGTAGACCTCGTCGAGGGTTATGGTGTCGACATTGTGCTTTGGGTCACGACTTTTTATTTTAAGGCCTCTGGTGTATGGCTCGCGGGCTACGAGACATTCGCTTCTTTCGTATGGAGCTATCCTGGCTGGGTTTGACCAACTGAACATTAAAACCAACGGCGTACTTAGGGCCGCGGCGATGTGTCCCGGGCCGGTGTCATTGCTTACCACCAGTCGGCTTCTTTTCAGTAAGCAGATTAGTTCGCTCAGAGAGGTCCGTCCGGCAAAGTTTTCAATTGTAACCTTAGAAAGATTTTGTAATTTCTGAATAAGACCGGCTTCAGATTCAGTGCCGACGGCAATTAGAGACAGCCCATACTGTGAAGAAATCTTCTCGGCCAGCGCGGCAAAACGTTCGACAGGCCAGCGTTTGTCTTTGTGTGCGGAGCCGGGGACAAGGACCACATAATTGTCCTGCGCAATGCCGTGACTTTCCAATAATCTGCCGACTGCCTCGGCGGCCTCGGGGTGGTGCGGCAATACAAATTCTACGTCGAGCTGAGAAGCACCGGCAGCTTGGATTATCTTTAAGTAGTAGTCAACCATGTGAATACAACCCTGCGTCTGGGTGATTTTGTGGGTGTAAAAGAGGGGAGCGAGCTCCCTGGCTTTAGACATTCCGTAACGTTTTTTACATCCTGAAAGCCAAGCCAAGGAGGCGGTCCTGAAAAGTCCCTGGAAGTCAATTACGGCATCGAATTTGGCGCGTCGGAGTCGTGTAATAAGCGAGACAAGACGACCGGATGCACCGGGATGGAACCAGGCCTTACCGAGAAATCTGCGGTCAAAAGAAATTATCTCGTCAAGGTGAGGATGGTTTTCGAGAAGTGCTGCAAACTCGGGACGGATGAGCCAGCTAATTTTTGCATCGGGAAAACTTTTTCGCAAGGCCGTGAGGGCCGGTAAAGCTAAGACTATGTCACCCAGTGAGCTGGGTTTTATTATCAGAATGTTTTTGAGACCTTCCGACATAATGAGCTTGTAGCCGATATAAATCCGAATCCCCATTCCCCGATCGGAGTCGAGGACAAGCTTCACGAGGACAAGTATCAAATATCGAAATCTCCATCCTCCGAAGTAGAACTTCTACGGAGGACGGGCGAAACAAACCTGTCCTGAGCAGAGTCGAAGGATTCGAAATTCAAATATCAAATGTTCTCCGCAGGACACCTTACGGCGAAAACATTATTCTATTCGCGGTTCGTGCCGAGACACAGGTCGCAGTCGATGGCTCACGTTTCACAAGATACGAATCACCATAGGTTATTGTAAGCGATGGGGTGATTTAAGGCAATTAGTTTTGTTCTGGTTGGTTCCAAGTATAAAAATTTGCCGCCAGGGGGTTGCATTACTGTGAGCGAGAGTGTTATAATTATAAAAGAATAGCATACCAGCGAAACTCATTGTCTCTCTTTGAAAGAGAAGGACGAATGTGATGCGCAAAGGAAAAGGCTTTACCCTAATAGAGCTTTTGGTGGTGATTGCCATTATCGCATTATTGATGGCGATACTGATGCCGGCACTACAGCGGGTAAAGCAGCAGGCAGCAGGCGTTGGGTGTAAGTCGAACCTGAACCAATGGGGCCTAATATTTGCTCTATACACACAGGACAACAACGGCTACTTTTATAACGGGCACCTTCACGGTTCGTCATCGGGCATGGGTAATGGAGAATGGTGGCGGGAATGTATGCGGCCTTTATCCAAGAACAAGAAAATGTGGCTTTGCCCGACGGCGATAAAGCATCGTTCCACTGCAAGTGACCAGTCACCGGCAACAGCTCCTTTCGATGCTTGGCGAGTACCTGCATCGCAGGGTGGTGACATTGGCAGTTATGCTCCGAACGGCTGGATGTGCAATCCGATGCCGGGATTGTCGAGCCTTTGGGGGCGCGGGCCGATCGAGAATCACTGGCGGACGCACCAGGTGGCCGGTGCCTATAATGTGCCGGTTTTTACAGAAGGCTGGTGGGTGGATGGTTGGCCCAAGGAGACGGATGAGCCATTTGAGTTCGAAAATCGCACTCCACTTTTGGGAGTTAATGTGCAAGAAATACAGCGTCTCTGTGTCAACCGACACGGCGGGTCGCAAAATTGTTTGTTTGCGGATTGGTCCGTCAGAAGAGTAGGACTCAAGGAGTTATGGATGTTGAAATGGCACCGCGAGTACAATACAAATGGTCCCTGGACTAAGGCCGGCGGCGTTCAACCGTCCGACTGGCCCCAATGGTTGAGGAAGTATAAGGACTACTGAAATTGGTGATTAGTAAATGGTAATTGGTAAATGGTGATTAATTATTTTTTTACCATTTACCATTGGCCAATATGGAGGATACAACATTATGAGCAAACGGAAAGGATTTACCCCATTAGAAATTAAGATTCCTGGCCGGAAAAGCAGAAGATTTCCCGAAAAACACGGGGAAACAGATGTCCGACAACTACACCGGAGTTTTCTAACTGGATTTACCCTGATAGAGCTTTTGACGGTGATTTCCATTATTGTGTTGTTAGTGGCGATATTGCTGCCGACGCTGCAGCGTGTCAAGAAACAGGCAAAGGTGGTTATTTGTCAATCCAACCTGAAACAGTGGGGAGCTATCTTTACGATGTACACGAACAACAACGACGGTCTTTGCCCCAGACAGAAGTTTCTTGGCCTTGCCACTCCTGAGCCCTGGATGTATATCATACATGATTACAGCACCGATAATGAAGGTATATACTGTTGTCCGGCGGCGACTAAGGTTGCAAATCCAATCGCCCAAGACAGCAGCAGCATAATAAGGTCTCCAAGAGAAGCCAATGTCGATGTAACAGGCAGCACATTCATAGCCTGGGGTAAGATTACGTTCAAAATCGAAGGCAATCTGACACCGGCTTACTATGGCAGCTATGGTATGAATAACTGGCTCTCTACGCCTCAGGAAGGAGGCATGGTTATAATTGGGTGTGGAATGGGCATGGAATCGCTTAAAGAATCTTTCTGGAAAACCAGCAATGTCAAAGGTGCAGGCAATGTACCTGTTTTCCTTGACAGCTGGTGGTGGTGTAGCTGGGTGAAAGATATTGACAGACCACCGGAATATGACTGCCAGAAAACGGAGTTTCCCTGTGGATGCCGAGATTCGATACGGCGTTTCTGCTTCAACAGGCACGATGGGTTTTTAAACTCTGTTTTTCTGGACGGCTCTGTTAGAAAAGTAGGACTAAAGGAGTTATGGCGTTTGAAGTGGCATCAAAACTTTAATACGAATTCAGTTCCGCCAGTTTGGCCGGAGTGGATGAGAAAGTTTAAGGATTATTGAAAAGAGGTTTTTTACTCGTAGAACCGAAACAATATATAAGCAGAATATCGTCTTAGCCTACAAGCCCCTGCTCTTTTCCTCCTGTTGTTCTTTAAAGAATCAAGGGCCTTTATGTAAACCTCTCTGTTTTTCCAAACATTTAGCCTTTTTTCCTTGATTTTTGGCCGTTAATATTGTAAAATCATATTATATTTGATTGACTGTCTTGATGATTAGATGGAGAGGATAGATGAAAAGGACACAAAAGAGAACAGGAATAGCCGTGGATGTATTGGCTTTGGTTGGCATCCTGGTGTTTTCATTGTTGGCCATAATTAGCATAACATTGCTTCTGTAAAAAACGCCCCTCAGCTTTCAATTTAAAACTCTTCAAAGTCCATTTAAATGGCGAAATCGTCTTGAGGAGTATCTTTTGAAGCCTTTTTTCCAGGAATTGCGCATTAAATTCGCTGAGAACAGCGGAAAAAGCGTTAAATTCAGAAAAAGCGTTACATTCGGTATTACCGGTGGCACATATATATAGTCTTTGCTATTTCATTTTCCAGGGAGGGAAGTGGTACAGTGTATCGAAGATACACTAATACTTAAGCCTCTGCTTTACTCAACATTCTCCTCCATAAAGCAGGGGCTTTTTTGTCCGCTATTTATCTTCCTGAACCTGCGCTTATTGCCAATCGTATAATCCTATGGAGGGACGTGATGCGGGCCGAGCTGGACTACCCCACCTCCTCTCTCGGCCCGCTCTTTTATGTGCAGACAATAGATAGACCGGCCTTCTCATTCTTACCCTTTAGTTATATCCGACCAAACGTTAATTATAACAAAACCCAACCAAAAATACATTATAGCAAGTATCCCAAGGCATAAGGCGATTTCATAAAATATCTTTATCAACCCCCGCATCTATTCCCCCTTAAGCTCTCTCAAGCTTGTGTTTTTGAAATGTTTTACCCGGAAATTACCTTGAGCTTGTTAGTGTTTTTAGAGGGCAATCCCAATATATAAAGTATAACCTATTTTCGTCGAGTGACAAGGTCCGGAAAAAACCTTGTTTTAGTAGATGCCGTTTAAACGACGAACCTGTCTTGAGTGGTATCGCGAAGAAAGATTAATGACTATGCCAGTGAGCAGGAAAAGACGAAGTGCAGAAGCTTAAAGCAGGCCTAATTAGTTTCTGTAAAATACTTTTTTACCCAAGCAGATTTGCTTGTTAGCGCATGCTTGTGCTTGATAACACGGTGGGTCGCACCATTTATTTCATACGGCTTCCGAAATGGACACTCAGGAGGACCGTCGGGGAAATAGTCAGGATTTTTAGTAAGCTCGTCTAAATTATTAGGCCAGTCGCCTGTGTCGATTTTGAACTTTTCTATCTGTTTGTTTATGATTTGAACATTTTCGCGGCAGGCACTAATCTTGGCCCCCTCTCCGCTTACAGCAATTCGCGGAACCACAATTGCTGTCAAGGTCCCCAGAATCAAAACCACAATCAGCAATTCAACAAGCGTAAAACCTCTCTGAGTCATGTTCGTCACTTCCTACCCAGACCTATTTTCTGAGTTTGGCTTTGAACTTTTCTAATTTTCTACCACCGGACCATTCAAGCTTGCTCTGGAGATTGTAATGGTCTATAGCCCGGCGGACATACCTTTCGAAGCTACCCCCGAGCTTCCACGGCTTACGAATTAACCTGAAAATCTCTCTCTGCTCGGCTGCCGTCTGAAGAGCAGTGTCCTGCTCATATCCCGAGAGTACCATCCCGATGATGTGGGGACATTCTTTTTTGATGATTCTAAGAAGCTCGAGACCGGTCATCTCAGGCATGCGCATATCGGTTACGATTACATGCACTTCTTCTCGCTTGAGGAGCTCAAGTGCTTCTTTGCAACTCTTGACGAAAAGTTTATTGTATGGCTCATCCAAGAGACCTCTTTCTAAGGACTGCAGGATTGCTTCGTCATCGTCCACAAATAGTACGGTTCTCTTTTCTACTATTTTCTTTTTCCCGAACATTTGTTACCTCATTCTAGCTCAAATGAAGTTTTATTGTGAATTTCTATTATCATTTTGCACACAGTTAATTTTATCGGCCAGATGTGGTAATGAATTTATCTTGAAATTGCTACTAAAGCCTTTTTTTATTACCTAAGTCAGCCCACATACCACCGCTCAGCTTTCAATTTAAGGCGCCTCACAGGCTGTTAAGCGGTGAAGTCAGCTTGAGGGCTTCTTATGAAAGCCTGTTTTCAGGAATCGACCTCAAGATTTCCGTACGTTGGGTGGTGATGGCGAAGTTGAAATTCGCAAAGGTAGAACAGGGACATTTCTTTTGATTTTCAAATCCTGAATGTGTATGATATTTGTAGGTTCTGCTTTTACAGGAACAGCGGTGTCATTATGAACAAGCAAAGAGGATTTACTTTAATAGAGCTTTTGGTGGTGATTGCTATCATTGCATTATTGATGGCAATATTGATGCCGGCATTGCAGCGGGTCAAAAAACAGGCGAAGGCGGTTGCGTGTCAGTCCAATCTGCATCAGTGGGCTGTTGCCTTTGAGATGTACGCCGGTCAATATGACGGGTATTTCTGGAGCGGGGATTTTAACAGGGGCGGATGGGAGCAATATGCCTGGGTAGGGCCGCTGCGGCCTTACTACAGTGACGAGAAAGAAATGCGTTTCTGCCCGACGGCTACGAAACTCAGAGAAGAAGGAGCCCGTGACCCATTTGCAGCCTGGGGGCCTATGCAGCAGACCGGCGATCAAAGCGGCAGCTATGGGATGAATAACTGGCTTTGTAATCCACTGCCCGTGGTGGACTTTATACATGGCCGGGAGGCAACCAAAGATAACTGGCGGAATGCTTATGTTGAGGGTGCAGGTAATATACCGTTGTTTCTGGATTGCGCGTTTGTTGAGGGCAAGCCGTACGATTTCGACACGCCTCCGGAATATGATGGTGATATATCAACGTATCTGGTAAGCGCTTTACAAATAAAGCGATTTTGTATGAACCGACACGGTGAGTATGCAAACGGCGTTTTTCTGGATTTCTCTGTCAGGAAGATCGGGCTTAAGCAATTATGGACTTTTAAGTGGCACCGAAGTTTTGATATAAACAACTCGTGGACCACAGCCGGCGGAGTCCAGCCGTCCGACTGGCCGGAGTGGATGAGAAGGTTTAAGGACTATTGAAAAAGAGGTAGTTACCTCTCCCTTACGGTCGGGTCTCTGTTTGATAAAGTGGCTGCCGCTATTTTTTCGTTAGACATATCCCCCCGAAGACCATAATATAACTCCAAATGGCACAATATCCCGGATGAAATCAGCATTCTATGAATACAAAAGGTAAATATGTTTATGATTGGCCGAGGCCGATGGTTACAGTTGATGCGGCGGTCTTTACTTTTTCCAGTGACATAGTTAAAGTACTGCTTATCAATCGCGGCAATGAGCCGTTCAAGGGAAAGTGGGCGCTGCCGGGCGGATTTGTGGGAATGGATGAGGAATTAGAGGATGCCGTGGTCAGAGAATTAGAGGAAGAGACGGGACTTACAGGCGTTCGATTAGAGCAGATGCGTACCTTCGGTACGATCGGCCGTGACCCAAGGGGCAGACAGATTACAATAGTATTTATGGGTATTGCATCAGAGGAGCAGACCAAGATAAAGGCCGGCGACGATGCAGCACAGGCACAGTGGTTCGACATAGAAGAACTTCCGGAAGATATGGCATTTGACCATAATGAGGTGGTCAAATTTGCTGTGGAAAAACTAAAAGCCTCAAAGTAGGTATCTTAAATCAGCAGGAAAGGTGGGGCAAGCCCCACCCTACAAATTAAGAAGAAGATGGGGCTACAAATTAGATTGCCTCGCCCCGCAGTTTCGCTTTTGCGAAGCAAAACGACGGGGCTCGCAACGATAAGAAATAGACAGTTATTTTTTGGAACTGCACTCGCAAGGACAAAAGAAGGCTTGTATGAACGAAAGCGTTGATATAACGGTTGATTTTGTGGGGGTTCGGCTGGCTAATCCTGTATTTACGGCTTCGGGGACGTGCGGGTATGCCGATGAGCTGGCCGATTTTATGGATGTAAATACGCTCGGCGGGTTTATTACAAAAAGTATAACGCGCAAGCCGAGAAAAGGTAACCCGACTCCGAGGATTGTCGAGACCGATTCGGGGATGCTAAATGCCATCGGATTGGCCAATATCGGATTAGATAAATTCATCGAAGAAAAACTGCCTGTTCTCGAACAGATGAGTGCCGCTGTTTTTGTTAATGTAGCCGGCCAGACTATTGATGAATACGTGGCTGTGGCGCAGCGGCTGTCCTCTGAAAAAGCGATAGCCGGGTTTGAATTGAATATTAGCTGTCCCAACGTTAAGAAAGGCGGGATAAGTTTCGGCACCGAGCCTGAGCAGGTAATGGAGATAACTTCGGCGGTGAAAAAAGCTGTCGGGCAGAAGGTTCTGATGGTCAAGCTGTCCCCCACCGTTACTGATATCAGTGTAATAGCGCGTGCAGCGATTGAGGCAGGTGCCGATGCACTTAGTCTAATCAATACATTTACGGCAATGGTTATCGATATTGAAACCCGCAAGCCTGTTCTGTCCAACCGGACAGGTGGGTTGTCGGGGCCTGCGATAAAGCCGATAGCAGTTCATCTGGTCAATAAGGTCTATAATGAAGTTGCGAAAAGTCGCGGAATACCGATTCTGGGCATAGGAGGAATCAGGACAGCTTCGGATGCCGTCGAATTTATTATCGCTGGTGCGTCGGCAGTAGCTATCGGTACGGCGAATTTTATTGAGCCGGGATGCGCGACAAAAATTATCGAAGGCATAAAAAAATATTGCGTTCGTAAAGAAATAGCAAATATCAAAGAATTGATTGGCTCACTTTCAGAGGAAAGAGCATGAAATCTAAAAAGGTCGCCGCTCTTTTTCTTTCATCGTTCATACTGAATGCGGCCACGTTGACTCGTGCCCAGGCAGCGCTTGTTTTGAAGGCAGACACTTTCAAGCATTATGTTGATACGTTTAACAAGAACGACGAGGAACTACATATCCAACATATTGCCAACGCCAAGGCGTGGGATTTCCTCGAAGCGAATATTCCCCTGTTTGAGTGTCCCGACAAGGATGTCGAGCGGACCTACTACTTCCGGTGGTGGACTTACCGCAAACATATCAAGCAGACGCCGGAAGGGTTTGTGATTACCGAGTTTCTGCCGAAGGTTGGGTGGTCCGGCAAACATAATACGATCAACTGCCCTGCTGGCCATCACTTCTACGAGGGTCGCTGGCTGCACAGTCCGAACTACCTAAACGACTATGCTGTATTTTGGTTTCGTGGCAGCGGTAACCCACGGCTATACAGTTTCTGGGCCGCTGATGCGATATACTCAAGATATCTGGTCAATCATGACAAGGGGTTTCTCGTTGACCTGCTTGACGACCTGGTCAAAAACTATCAAGCGTGGGAAAAAGGATGGGAAAGAGTCAACTTCAACATCGGTCTTCACGAGAACGGCCTTTTCTTTCAGATAGACGACCGTGACGGAATGGAGCTGTCGATTGGAGGGAACGGCTATCGCCCCACCATCAACAGCTACATGTACGGCGACGCAATCGCGATCGCTAAGACCGCAGAGATGGCTGGGCGAAATAATTTAGCTCGAACATATCAGGCAAAAGCAGCGAAAATTAAGGAGCTTGTTCAGATCAGGCTGTGGGACAGACAGGCAAAGTTCTTTAAGACGCTGCCGCAGGGCGAGGACAAAACTTTGGTCGACGTCCGCGAGCTACAAGGCTATACGCCCTGGTACTTCAATCTTCCCGATATCGGCTACGAAGAAGCGTGGGCGCAACTGACGGATCCGAAAGGCTTCTGTGCACCTTTGGGCCCCACAACAGCGGAACAGCGTCACCCGCGATTTGCTGTGTCCTACCAGGGACATGAATGCCAGTGGAATGGGCCAAGCTGGCCCTTTGCCACCACACAAACGCTTGTAGCTCTGGCCAATTTGCTGAACAACTATGAACAAGAAATGATCGGCAAAAACGATTACCTCGAAATGCTGAGAATCTACGCAAGAAGCCATCGACTGAAACGAGATGACGGGCAGGTGGTTCCCTGGATCGATGAGAACCTCAATCCCTATACCGGAGATTGGATTGCAAGGACTCGCCTGAAGACATGGAAGAACGGGACATGGGACACGCGTAAAGGCGGCAAAGAACGCGGCAAGGACTACAACCACTCGACCTTCTGCGACCTGGTTATCAGCGGCCTGGTCGGTCTGCTTCCTCGAGCCGATAACGTCATCGTGGTCAATCCTTTGATTCCTGCCGATACGTGGGAATGGTTCTGCCTCGACAACGTGCTGTACCATGGTCAGATTATCACCATTCTATGGGACAAAACCGGTGAGAGATATAATAAGGGAAAAGGTCTGAGATTATTTGCAAATGGTAAAGAGATTGCACAATTGGATACCCTCGGTAAGGTCAAAGGCCGACTGCTATCGGTGGAAAAAGAGGAAAACACTCAGACAAAAGCCGGCTGGCAGAAATATGAGAAGAATCCAGTGCTCGGCGGTAAACTCGGGACATGCTTCGATGTGTCGGTGTTGAAAGAAGAAAACATTTATCGGATGTATTTATCCTGGCGGCCCAGGAAGAGTATTGCGCTGGTGGAAAGCCGGGATGGAATCCATTGGAGTGAGCCGATTGTCGTTATGGCTCCAAACAAAGAGAGCAGTTGGGAAAACGACATCAATCGGCCGGTAGTGCTCAAAAAGGATAATCTTTATCATATGTGGTACACAGGGCAAGCACAGAACCGGTCCTGGATTGGTTATGCTACGAGCAAAGACGGAGTTACGTGGAAACGAATGAGTAATAAACCTGTCTTATCAGCGAAGGAACCCTGGGAAAAGGTAGCAGTTATGTGCCCCCACGTTATCTCGGACGAAGAAAAAGGAATATTCAAGATGTGGTATTCTGGTGGTGAACAATATGAACCGGATGCTGTTGGTTATGCGACGAGTCCCGATGGAGTGCATTGGGCTAAGTGGTCATCTAATCCAATATTCACGAAGGATGAAAATAATGAGTGGGAGCAGCACAAGGTAACCGGGTGCCAGGTGATTCGGCATGACGATTGTTACCTGATGTTCTATATTGGATTTAGGGATGTCCACCATGCGCAGATTGGTGTAGCGCACAGTCCTGACGGGTTGACCAATTGGCAGCGACATCCGAAAAACCCGATTATATCACCTGACGAAAATACTTGGGATGGTGATGCCTGTTACAAGCCTTTTGCGATCTATGAAGCAGAGAAAGATCGTTGGCTATTGTGGTATAACGGACGGCTAAAGACTGTTGAACAGATTGGGCTGGCGATCCATGAAGGTAAATATCTGGGGTTTTGATTTAGAGGAATGACTATGACTGGTGTTCTGTATCGACCAGACGACACTCAGGCCAAACTTTTTTCGGCGGTGATTTTGATTGTGTCGTTGTTATTTGTGACGGGGCTTGCTGAAGCACAGAAACTGACGCTGGACGAACGGCCTGCCGAGCCGGGTGAATGGGGTTACCGCCCTGCCGCCGGTGCGGTCTCGCAGGTTAATCCGCCGAGTTTTAGCTGGCGGCCACAAAAAGAGATGACGTGGGAAATCGAGTGCGCCCGTGATACAAAATTTAATAAAGTTGAATATCGCGTGAAGAATCTTGAGTTCAATGTGCATTGTCCGCCCCGGACCTTTGAGCCCGGAACTTACACGTGGCGCTATCGTGGCAAAGACAAGAACGGCCGTTATACGAACTGGAGCCAGGCGCGAACGTTCAGTATTGCTCGTGATGCGGCAGTAATGCCGCTGCCGGCTCGCAAGGAATTGATTGGGCGGATACCAAAAAGCCATCCGAGGCTTTTTATGCGTCCTGAGAACCTCGGACATCTGCGGGAGCTGGCAGGGGGTGGAATGAAGCAGGAGTATAACAAACTCGTTAGTGAATGTGAAAGGATTATGGCCAGGCTGCCATCGACCGAGGAGCCGCCGAAGTATCAGAAAGATTTAGTACGCGGCAGTGAGGCCTGGAGGAAGATTTGGTGGGGCAACCGGACATATACAATCCGGGCACTAAACGGCGCCGCAACGCTGGCTTTTACCCGGCTGCTTGGCGGTCAGGAGAAATACGGCCTTGAGGCCAAACGCATTCTGCTGGAATGCGCTAAGTGGGACCCCAAGGGCAGCACCGGTTATCGCTATAACGATGAGGCAGGTATGCCCTACAATTATTACTTTTCGCGCACATATACGTTTGTCAACGACCTGCTGAGCGAGCAGGAGAAGAAAATCTGCCGGGATGTAATGAAGGTACGCGGGGATGAGATGTATGAGCATCTTTGTCCGCGTCATTTGTGGCGGCCATACGGCAGTCACGCCAACCGGGCGTGGCATTTTTTAGGTGAGATTGGCATCGCCTTTTTGGATGAGGTCGAAGGGGCCGAGGACTGGGTCTGGTTCGCCGCGAACGTCTTTTTTAATGTGTATCCGGCCTGGTGCGACGATGATGGGGGCTGGCACGAGGGGGTCAGCTACTGGTCCAGTTACATTGGGCGTTTCACCTGGTGGGCTGACGTGATGCGAGAGGCCATGGGCATCAACGCATACGACAAGCCATATTTCTCCAGGGCCGGCTATTATGCGATGTATCTGATGCCGCCCGGCAAGGTTAGCGGAGGGTTCGGTGATGGGGCCAATCGCAGAAGGGCTTCGAGCCTCGTGCCGTTGATAAGCCAGCTTGCGGCGCAAGCCGGCAACGGGCATTGGCAGTGGTATGTTGAGCAAATGGGCGGTCCCGCCGTGGAATCGGGATATATTGGTTTTATCCGCGGAGCCCTGCCGAAAGTGGATTCCAAACCGCCTGATGAGCTGCCTGCCTCCAGGCTCTTCGGTGGCATAGGGCAGGCTTATTTAAATACAACGTTGAAGGATGCGAAAGAAGATGTGCAGGTCATTTTTAAGTCGAGCCGTATGGGAACGCAGTCGCACGGCAACGAGGCCAACAATTCGTTCGTGCTATGGGCGTATGGTCAGCGACTGCTGATTCGTACCGGCCACTATTATAACTACGGCGGCCCGCATCATCGTGACTGGATGTGGAGCACGCGCTCGGTCAACAATATTACGGTCAACGGTCAAGGCCAGCGCAAGCGCAACGCCGACGCCCGGGGCGAAATCGTCGCCTTCAAAACTACACCTTCTATGGATATCGTCGTCGGTGAGGCAGGACAGGCATACGAGCCTGCACTGGAGCGTTTTACAAGGGCAATTATTTTTGTCAAGCCGGAATTGGTTATTATTTATGACCGTTTGGAGGCTGGGGAGCCGGCGACATACGAATACTGGCTGCACGCTATCAAGAAGATTGACGTGGATGACCAGCATAAAATCCGGGTGCGAAGTGAAGACGTGGTTTGTGATATTGATTTTCTGGAGCCATCGGGTCTGACTTTCAGCCAGACCGACCAGTACGACCCGAATCCTATTCCGAGTATCAAGCTGCGGGAGTGGCACTTGACTGCGAAAACAAGGGAGAAGAAAAGCAAGATTGAGTTTGTGACAGTCTATCGTCCACATCGTCTCAAAGACCGAGTGCCTGATGAAAACACTCTTGAACGAATTAAGGGAGGTTACTTGTTGAAAGCCAAAGTATCCAACGGCGAGCTCTCGGCGCTTCTACCAACTTCCGACGATATTGCTTTGAAAGCAGACGGTTTGGAAAGCAAGGGTGCAATCAAATGCCGACTACGAAAAGTCGGCGGGCCAGTTCAAGTGGTTGGACTTGATGAATAAAAAGGAGCAGAATAAGATGGCCAAAGATATGGAACAATTATACAACGAAAGAATGAAGCGCTACATTACGGCAATGCGCAATGAAAAGCCGGATATGATTCCGATTCGACCTTTCGTTGCCGAGTTCACGGCTAAATACGCCGGGTACACCTGTCAGGAGGTAACGCACGATTTTGAGAAGGCATTTGCCGCCGCCCGCAAGTGTGCTGCCGATTTTGACTGGGACGCCGTTGTCGGTAATATGGTCTATGTATGGACGGGGTTGACGGAAGCTATCGGGATGAAATATTACGGAGTTCCAGGTATTCACATTCCACCTGATACCGGTTTTCAATACCTTGAGCCGTCTGAGAAAGAGGCGTTTATGAAACCGGACGAATATGACCAACTTATCGAGGACCCGACGGGATTTTTATTTAACGTTTGGCTTCCTCGTATCTCGGCTGATGTAGCGGCGGTGGATGAGCCGTCATCGTACAGGAATAACCTGTCGTTTTTGAAAGGCGGGATGGCGATGCTGAATTATTTTAACGAATTCGGAACGCAGAACGCATTGCTGCGAAGCGAGTCGGGGACAGTCTCAGCTATTTCCGGGATTCTTAAGGCACCGTTCGATATTATCGCCGATAAGCTGCGCGGGTATCTGGGTCTGGTAACAGATGTGATGGAGCGGCCGGACAAGGTACTTGCGGCCTGTGAGGCCCTGATACCGCACCTGACACATGTGGCACTTTCCGGTGCTGACCCGGATAAGAACGTTCCAATTGGGTTCTGGATGCACCGTGGATGTGTACCGTTCTTCTCGCATGAACATTTCGATAAATTTAACTGGCCGACCCTCAAACCAATCATCGAAGAAATCTGGGCCAATGGACATCAGGTTCTGTTCTATGCCGAGGGCGACTGGAACGCACATTTGAATTCCTTTGCCGAATTGCCGGATGGTTCAATCGTTTACCATGTTGACAAGGCCGACATCTTCGAGGTGCACAGGGCGATTGGGCATAAGTTCTGCATCAGCGGTGGGATTCCTAATTTTCTGTTAAGCTACGGCACGCCGGAAGAAGTACGCGAACGTTGCAAGAAGGTGATTGATGGTGTTGCCGGGGACGGCGGCTATATTATGGACGCCAGCGCTATTGTCCAGGACGACGGTAAGGTTGAAAATATTAAGGCGATGACTGAGTTCACGCGTGAATACGGGGTGTATTAGACTGACTATTGACTATTGATGGAGTTTACCAAATGGCCAAGCAAAAAAAACCAGAGAGAAACCCGGGCGTTTGTATTCCCTGGGAAGAGAAATTAAAAGAGCTGCCTGAGATTTCCGGAGACAAAGAGCTCGTCCGGAAAGTGTGGGAAGACATCGACGGATTGGGTTATGTTTACATCTGGCAGTGTCTGCTGTCGTTCTGAGTTTGTGGTTCTATTGACGAGAAACGCTGGACAAGACACGAATAGAAAAGAATCGGAGGTTGTATTATGAATCGGAGGCGGCATTTCACTCGCCGCGACTTTTTGAAAAAAGCCGCAGGTGTCACTGCATTTCCGTATATAGTCCCTTCATCAGCGTTTGGTAAGGCTGGTTCGGTTGCGCCGAGCAATCGGATTACAATAGGCTTTATCGGCGTGGGTGGCCACGGCAGAGCGGTTAATCTTACGAACTTTCTGGCCAACGCTGATGCACAGGCCGTCGCCGTTTGCGACGTCGATGCCAATAACAGGAACATAGCCCGTGATATGGTGAACAAAAAATACGGCAATCAGGATTGTGCGGCTTACAATGACTTCCGGAAGATTATCGAGCGGGATGATATCGATGCCGTGATGATTTCCACGCCCGACCACTGGCACGTTCCAATTTCGATAGCTGCGGCTAAAGCGGGCAAGGATGTAGAATGCGAAAAACCGACGCTTACCGTTGAAGAAGGTAGGGTCCTCTGTGAGACGATGAAGCGCTACAATCGTGTTTTTCAATGGTCCACGGAAGACAGGTCGGTAGATGTATATCACCGGATGTGTGAGCTGGTTCGCAACGGCAGAATCGGCAAGGTGCACACTATCCGAGTAGAGCTGCCCAGCGGGCCTGATACGCCCGGAGACCCAACTCCTATGCCAATACCCGAAGGCTTTGACTACGAGATGTGGCTGGGGCCGGCACCATACGCACCATATACCAAAGACCGCATTCACTGGAACTTCCGCTGGATTCTCGATTATTCCGGTGGCCAGTTGACAGACTGGGGGGCGCATCTTCTCGACGGTGCACAATGGGGAAACGACAGCGAACATACGGGGCCGGTGGAGGTCGAGGGAAAAGGTGTGTTCTGTAAGGAAGGACTTTATGACACAGCCAAAGAATACAGAATTGAATATAAATATGCCAACGGTGTTAGATTGATAGTGACATCGGGCACGCCAAGTTTGAGATTTGAAGGAACTGAGGGATGGATAGGCAATGTCGGCTGGAGGGGGAAACTCCAGGCCGAGCCTAAATCCATTTTGGATTCTGTGATTGGCCCGAATGAGATTCACCTTTATACGTGCCTGGCCGGTGAGCAGCGCAATTTCCTCGACTGCGTAAAATCTCGTAAAGACTGCTACTTTCCACCTGAAGTAGGCCATCGCTGCTTTACAATTGCCCACATCGGCAATATCTCAATGCTGTTGGGACGAAAACTAAAATGGGACCCGGATGAGGAACGCTTCGTCAACGATGAGCAGGCCAATAGGATGCTATCGCGGTCGATGCGCAGCCCATGGCGCTTATAGAATTGACTCCGCCAAAAGACGGCGGATCTGCGATATTGTTTATTGTCCCCGCTTTCGCGGGGATGACAATATTTTTAGAAATGGAGGAATTATGAAAATCCAAAGTAAAAAGATTCTGGTAATTTTGCTATTCGAAGGGATTCTATGTTCGTTACCGGTGACGGATACCAGCGCAAAAGATTTTCGTAACAAGGTTACTTTAACAGGCAGTGATTTTTCTCAATGGCGGGACAATACCGGACAATGGGAGATTGTCGGCGATGCGTTTATGAAGCCCGACAACGAGAAGCTGCTGGGCTGTAAGACGGGGACGGGAGTGATTATCAACGGGCCTACCGGCAGGACATCCCATCTTTTCAGCAAAGACCAATTCGGTGACATAAAAGCCCATATCGGGTTTATGGTTTCCAAAGACTCCAATTCCGGTGTTTATTTTATGAGTAGATACGAAATACAGGTATTCGATAGCTGGCAAAAGAAATCAGAGTATCCAGGAATTGAGTGTGGTGGTATCTATCAGCGCTGGGATGAAAACAGAGAGCCGAAGGGCTACGATGGCCGTTCTCCGAGGGTCAACGCCTCACGAGCCCCGGGACAGTGGCAGAGTTTCGATGTTATTTTCCGCTCCCCCCGATTTGACAAGAAGGGAAAGAAGATTGCCAACGCCAGGTTTGAGAAGGTCGTCCATAACGGAGTTGTGATTCATGCGGATGTTGAGTTGAGCGGGCCGACGCGGGCCGGTGCGTATAATGATGAAAAACCGGCAGGGCCTTTAATGCTGCAGGGTGACCACGGGCCGGTGGCGTATCGCAATATCCTGATTGAACCGGCGGGGATGAATCCATTCTTTGCGATGGATACCGGGACAAAAGACGACAAACACAAAACTCCAAAAGAGCAGGTGGAAATGGTCAAGGAATTAGGATATGCGGGAATCGGATGTACGGCAGGCAAAGAGTTGGGCGAAATGCTCGAAGAGCTGGACAAGAACGGATTGAGATTGTTTGCCGTTTATCTTGGCGCGAATATTGACGCAGAACAGCCCAAATACGGCCCGGAATTGAAAGAGGCAATCGAGGTATTAAAGGGCAGCAATGCGATACTGTGGCTGTTCGTGCAAAGCAGGAAGCTCAAGCCGTCTTCGCAGGAAGGTGATGCGCGTGCGGTAGAAGTCATCCGGGAGATAGCAGATATGGCGGCTGAATCCGGAGTGCGGGTGTCACTATATCCACATACCGGCTTCTGGGTAGAGCGAGTAGAGGACGCAATACGGGTGGCGAAGAAAGTCGACCGTAAAAATGTGGGAGTAACTTTCAATCTCTGTCACTGGCTTAGGACAGATGACGAAAAGAATATGAAGTCACTGATAAAATCGGCAATGCCACATTTGTTTGTTGTCAGCATCAATGGTGCGGACAGCGGAGGAAAGGACTGGAAACAGCTTATTCAGACGCTGGACCGCGGCTCCTTTAACATTCTCCGCTTCCTAAAAGTTCTGAAGAAATCCGGCTACACAGGCCCGATAGGACTACAGGGTTATGGCATTGGCGGTGACGCTTACGAGAACCTGAAACGTTCGATGAGCGCATGGCGAAAGCTTTCTGAGAAGTTAGCTGCCAAAAAAAATAAGTCAAAGTTTTTCGGTTAGAAGAAAATAGCAAATATCATGGTATTGGTCGGCTTGCTTAAAGAACAGATTTGATTATATGGATAAAGGTGGACTCGGCCAAACCGCTGCTGATAGAACTTACACTATCTGAAAAATAAGCGCTCCTGTCTTAATATTCAAGGTATTCATCAAATAAAATAGTGCATTCGGCATTATCTTTGGTAATATATGGAAATGGTAGGGCATCCATTCTCCGTCCCGAGAAAATCGGGACTGCGAAGGACGAAAGCCCCACTTTACAGATGAGATTGCCACGGCCTTTAAAAAGGCCTTGCAATGACGACTCTGCGAATAATGTGTTACAGAGAATTAGGTCCTTACAACAAGAATTGGATACGTTATAAATGGAAACTCTTAAGCTATTGTGTGATTATTTTCCGACGGCGGTTTTTACCGGCAAGTGCCTGGTTTTCATAAGTGAGGACTGGCGGGTTGAGCTTACCGAGCATAAAGACAGCGATTACAGTAAGTCCGGCGATGAGCCTTCTATCATACGTCTCAGAATCTTCAAGAGGGCAATGGACGGAGAGCTTATCGCGGGGCATTATGAAGATTTTCAGCTTGCCTCGTTGGGTGAGCTTGCCGAGCAGATTGAAAAATATGTGCAAATGGCGATTGGCGCAAACCTGCGGGAAAATATTTAGTAACACGCATGCAGGATTTTGCGAGTTTGTAATTCTCAGCAAAACCCCCAGGATAAACCTGGGGCTAAACGGAAGCCCTGGGTAGAATCCAGGGCTTGTTATTGAGATGGCTAATCCGGCGATTCAGGAAGTTGATGGGGGGGTTTTGTTTGCTGCAAAGATTGTGCCCGGCAGCAGTGGGCAGACGCGGATTTGCGGATTGCTCGATGGGATGCTGAAGGTCAAAGTTTCTGCGGCGCCCGAGAGGGGAAAAGCCAATCAGTGCCTGCTGAAGTTTTTGGCTAAGCAGCTCGGCGTGAAAAAGAATGCTGTTAGTATCATCTCCGGAAAAACCAGCCCGGTCAAGCATGTGCAGGTTATGGGCATTTCGGCTGAAACGTTAGTGAAAAAACTGGGTTTGAATAAATAGGGAAATGGTGGGGCAAGCCCCACCCTACAGATGAGATTGCCACGGCCCACTACTTTCTTGCCTGCACCCCCGTGCTTTCTTGCCTGCACCTGTCGGTAACGCAGGCACAGGTGCGAAAGCAAGAACGGGGGTAACGCAGACACAAGTGCGAAAGCAAGACGGGGGGCTCGCAATTACAGGTATAGTGGTAACAGGACCGAAGTTAATGACGGACAAATCAACTCTACTTTCATCCAGTGACATTGAAGACGCCACTTCACTTGGATATATGCTGAAGTTGGCGGCACCGATGGTGGTAACGACCATATCTTTTACCGTTATGCAGTTTGTTGACAGATTTATGGTTTCGCGCCTCGGCACGGATGCGTTGGCGGCGATTTTGCCGGCCGGTTTTGTCAGTTTCCTGCCCGGCGGGTTCGCCATAGGCGCGATAACAAGCCTAAATACGTTTGTAAGTCAAAGTCTCGGCAGAGGTGACAAAGAAGACTGCTCGAATTATTTCTGGCAGGCGATATACATGGGACTTGTTTATTTTGCAGCTGTGGTGATGATTATGTGGCCGACGGCGCCGTGGATATTCAAGATGATGGGACATTCGACGTCAGTGGTGGGAATGGAAGTGATATATCTTCGAATTATGCTTTACGCTCATATTCTCGCTGTTATAAACTGGTCGAGCGGCCAGTTCTTTATGGGCATACATCGGCCTGTTATTACGATGTGCGCATCGCTGTGCGGGCAGGTGGTCAACGTGGGGGCTAACTATGTGTTGATTTTCGGCAAGTTAGGTTTTCCTGCGATGGGGATTGCCGGTGCGGGCTGGGGGACATTTATCGGGATAGGAGTTGCGGCCGGCGTAAATATGTCCCTGTTTATGAGCAGCAATATAAACGCGACCTTTAAGTCCAGAAGGACGTTAAATATTGATTTTGGCAAAATGTATGATTTGCTGAAGGTTGGACTTCCTGCGGGATTCGGGTTGATGGTTAATGTCGCATTCTGGGGCGTGATTTTGTTCGGATTAGTAGGAAAATTCGGCACCGAAGCGCTTGCCGCGACAAGCGCTGTGCTTTCATATACAAGCCTTTCAGTTATGCCGGTCGTGGGGATGAGTACGGCTTTGACAGCGGCGGTGGGCAAGACGATAGGCCGGGGTAGAAAAGATATAGCGATGAAACAAACCAGAGTATGTCTGAAAATCGCACTGCTCTATATGGGATTGATTGGGATTTGCTTTTTCGTATTTAGAAATGCACTGATGGCATTTTGGTCGTCCGATGCTAAGGTGATCGAGGTCGGAGTTGAAATTCTGATTTGTGCCGCTATATACCAGGCCTTTTACGCCGCACGGACTATTTACAGCGGCTCATTGCGGGGGGCAGGCGATACGGTTTGGCTGGCAATCATCTCTGCGGTGGGAGCCGTAGTGATATTAGGACTTGGCGGCTGGCTCATAGCTAAGTTTTTCCCATCGTTTGGGGCGTTGGGGCCGTGGTCCGCCGCTACGGTTAGTATTATTGCTGTCGGATTAGCTAACCGCTGGAGATTTAAGAGCAAAAGATGGATGAGCATAGATTTGTTTAAGCATCGTGCAGTTAGCGTCCCCATTCAGAATGGAGCGGCGGTTGAATAGCATCTTGTCTTAACCCGTACAAATCAAAAGGGCTGCAAGCATGATGCTCACAGCCCTCCCAAATATTTTATGCAACCCACATCACAAAGGCGGCCTCTACCGCCGAATACGTTATATGACAAAAGAGACGGCCTACTCGGGCGCGGGCTCCGGCTCCGGCGGTGGCACGCAAGCAGGCATCACCTTCAGTCGCTTGGATGTATACGTAAATGGCATACACACAACAGGCTCTTGACCTTCGTCTGGGAATCCATCACCGTCTGCATCTTGCTCAGCCATATATATCGCGAGCATAGCTTCGCCCTCGTTGGTGTCCGGACCCGTAAGTCTCCACGTGGCATTAGCTATTCCGATGGTAACGGTTTCGGCTACTGGTCCTTCTCCCTTTTTAATAGTGTAATATAGAAGAGTAGTCTCGAAGCTGTCTGGGCCTGTCCTTACTGTCTGTGTCGCCCAAATATCACCACCGCCCTCAGACTCCGGGAACGTACCAAAAAACGTAGGATTATCGTTGACCTGTTTGACTATGCCGCCATAACGTGTTCCTGTCAAATCTTGTGGGTATACAATGTAAAGCATTGTGATGTTGCCCATAAGTGTTGGCACAGTAATGACCCATGTTCCAGCCGCCGACCACTCCAGGCCGGAAGCCCACTGTATGCTCTCCTCGTAATCATTGCCATTGCCAGCCACTACACTCAACGAGACTATAAGCAACAGTAGCGTGAGTCCAATGACGGCTACAAGCATTTTTTTTCTCGTTTTCATAGTTATTTCTCCTGAATGACTAGTTTAGCTGGGAAAAAGACAAATTGTAACAATAACCTGGTTAGGCGAATGAAGCATGCCATCTACCAGAACGGTGGATTCGTGTCTAATGTCATTACTACTCTCCTACAAAGACTCAGAATTGTTAGCGTGTACTCAGAAGAGATCGTCAATTGTTGAAACTACATAAATTCCCCACGCTGTCGAGAGAACAGTCTGTCGATTGAGATGAGTCTGTCAACAGAAAAATTCCTATAAATGAGAATTTTTTTGCAGGAATAGTGAATTGGGCCTGAAAACCGGCAGAATCTTAATAAATATACGGGTTGGGAGTTACAGTTGTTCCGGAAGCGGTCGTAAGCGGATGTTACGAATTGCTCCGGATGTCTGCCAGGTTGCTATACCGAGCGGCTGGGACAGGTCCACCTCGGCTCGGATGTCGATTTTTCGGCCTGTCGTTTCAATATTTACAAGCTCTTCGTCATCGAGCCAGGCTTGAATCCTGTCGGGTGTAACGCGCAGGCGAACGCGATACCATTTGCCGTTCTCAAATGAAATAAATTGGGTTGTCTCGTTGTTAGCGGCGTCGTAGTAGTCGATATTAGACAGGCCGCAGACGCCGCCGCCCCATCCGCCGAGGATTAGTGAGCACGGATTTTCGGCGACGGGAAATGTCATGCCGCAGAAAAAGTCGCTGCCACTAACCCGCATCGCTTCGAGTGTTATTTCGTAGTTCATCCGGACTACCGGCCCGGTCCAGTTGACGCCGGTCATATCGTTGCCCATTTCGAGATAAATAGCGCCGTCTTTTACATAGACATCGCCCTGGCCGCCGAAATCGGTAACCGCCCACTGTCCGAGTGACTTTCCGTCGAAAAGGCTGATTTCCGTCCGGGGCATTTCTTTCGAGACGTTGGGTTCAGTCTTTGGCAACTCTTGCGAGACACCGGTTTCAGTCCGGGTTTGCTCCTGCGAGACATTGGGTTCATTCGGTGACGCTGGGGGGCTTGAGCGGCGACATGACCCCAGAGCCAGGACAGCAAGAAGCAATAGTATTGTGCATTTGTGTTTGGTATTCATCGTATTTCTCCCTTATAAAAAATCAATTGAACAAAATAACCTCACAATCTATATTATACAACAGGTATTTGCACAAAGTAACTGGTTTTTCAGCATAAAAATTACGGAAAAGACAAAACAACAAGGGTCAATCTGACGATAATATTTGCAGAGGTAAATACTTATCATCAGGATTACGTTTTTTAGGCAGGTGGGTTTGCAACAGAAATCAGCGGCGAAGGCCGAGGGAATAACTGATGAAAAAGATTTTTGCGATAATAATTTGTGTTTTGATTTTCACGCCGGCTGTCTTAGGGCGCCGGCAAGAGCCCCTGGCCAATGCGAACAAGGCAGGTCTATACTCAAGGTCAATCGAACAAGTCCTCCGGCTAAGAGATGACCAAGTTGATTTGGCGACCGCTGCTTTGATTGTTTCGGAGCGGTGGAGTGACATGGTGTACGGGCGAAGATACCTGTCAACGCTGGATGATCTGGCTTTGGAAATCCGTGAAAGGCTCAGAAGCGCAAGGATAGAGTCAACCTACAGAGCGATTCCGGTGATAAACGCGTATTTGTTCGATGAGCTGGGCTTTAATTCGATTTCAGAAGCAAGTGACCCGAATGACTTGTTCCTGCATACTGTGCTGGACAAGAAAAGTGGATATTGCCTGAGTCTATCAATTCTTTATCTTTCATTGGCGGAGCGGCTTGGTCTTCCCCTGTACGGAGTGGTTGTTCCCGGGCATTTTTTTGTCAGATACGACGACGGCCGAGTGCGATTTAATGTTGAAACGACAAGCAAAGGTGGAAGTGCCCCCGATGAGCACTATATAGAGAAGTTCAATGTGCCGGCAGGCAACAACAGCATCTATATGAAGAACCTGAATAAGATTCAGACGTTAGGCTGTTTCTTTAATAATCTTGGTAACAGCTATAACGATGTCGGTAATATAGACTCTGCCTTGTTGGCGCTTGAAAGAGCGGTAGAGATAAATCCAACGTTATCCGAATCCAGGACAAATTTAGGGAGCATCTACCTGAAAAAAGGTCACGTAGTCGATGCGATAAATCAATACCGCGCGGCCTTGAAAATCAATCCGAACGATGCCAAGACGCACAATAACCTCGGAAATGCATACATGGAGCGTGACTGGTTGAACTATGCGGTTTCCGAGTACCACCATTCAATTAGGCTGGAACCCGATTTTACAGATGCATACAAAAACCTGGCCATAGCTTACTGCAAACAGGAAAGATTCCAGCAGGCGATATCGCAATTGAGACGGGCGATTGCTTTGGAGCCGAAAGATGCCGACTGTTACACCCAGTTGGGGGGCGTATATGACCAGGTGGGCAATTACAGGCAGGCAGTATCTCAATATAAGATAGCATTGCAAATCAATCCGGGTCTGGCTGAGGCTTATTACGGTTTGGGACTTTGTTACAATAAGCAAGAGCAGGTTGACGATGAAATTTCGGCATACAAGATGGCTTTAGCTCTTAAACCTGATATGTTCGCTGCTCTTGTAGCTCTGGGCAATGCGTATTTCGGACAGAAGAAGTATCGTTCGGCTATCGAGCAGTATAGTAAAGCTGTTCTGGTAAATCCCGAAGAAGCTATGATTCATTATAACCTCGGGGCTGCGTATTCCAATAGTGAGAATTACGAGCAGGCGGTGGCTGAATACTTACTGGCGGTTGAGATTGACCCAAAAATCGGGGATGCCCATTATGGACTTGCTTTCGGGTTTTATCAGTTGAAGAAGTACGATTTGGCCTGGAAACATATTCAAATTGCCGAGAAATTGGGGGTGGAGGTTTCCAAAGACCAGCGCAATGCAATCAGAAGAAAATTGCGATAGGGCAATCTACAAGTGCACTAATAACGCCCGAAGGTGGTAGCTTTGTATATGGTCTGTAATCCCGTTAGAGCCAGGAAAATCCGAAGCACTAAATCCGAATTCCTAAACAATATCGAATATTCAAAATACAAATTTTCAAAACAAAAACACCTCAGCGGATGGGACACTGCTTTGAATTTTCATAATTCGAATTTTGAATCCTTCGACTCTGCTAAGGACAGGTTTGTTTCGGACTTCTTTCGGATTAATTTACCACTATCTGTAGGGAAAAGGTTTTTACAGGCTCAACACCTTCTTCCCACGGTCTATGGTAAACGAGCTGAAGAGTCATCTGGCCCGTACTTATGGCCTTGAAGCGGAAGATTTCCCAGCCGCCAGCGCCCACAAGCGGCGGCTCACCTGTCTGGGACGGCTTAAACTCTGCTTCACCTATCTGTTCCAGGATAGACTCCTGTGTTTCAACTACCTCCCAGCTATACCCGGTCGTGGGATTTGATTCCAACGTTACGACAAAAATCTTGCCTTGCTCAAGCTCAACCTGGCTGTCGGCATCGTTTTCATCAATATTGACCTCTTCAGGTTCAACTGGTGGAATTCCCTCAAACAAATGCTCAGCAAGTACGATAAGGTCCTGGACGTCGACGATGCCGTCACCCCAGGGCATCGGGCCAATATCATATAATTGCTTATCTGTTCCCCAGTGGTCAATTATCATGCACATGTCGGCAGAATCGACAATTCCGTCGCCATTGAGGTCAACGAGAGGCTTGATGGAGGCCTGCCAGATGTCATGGCCCCCTAATCCCCCCGGACGCTCGGACGAGAAATACAATGTTGAGCCATCTGCGGAGGTCGTACCACACCAGTCCACGGATGGTGTATTAATGGGAGCGCCGAGGTTGATGGGTTCTGACCAATTACCGTCTTTCGTCTCACGTCGGGTTAACCATATATCATCAAGACCTAGACCGCCCGGTCGGGGGGAATCTGCCCACCAGTCGTTGAAGAAGAGCAATAGACCATCGCTTGATATCATAGGCATCACCTGAGAACTCCAACTGTTGACCACAGGTCCAAGACTTATAGGTTCTCCCCATGGGGCATCTCTTCTGTCGCGTTTCGTCATGTAAAGCTGACACTGTGGTTCATCACCAAATCGGGCGACACCGTAGTAGAGCTCCAGCCCATCTGCCGATATGCTTGGGCACGCCGCCATGTACCCACTGGGTACTGTCAGATCAAGTTTCACTGGTTGCTCCCATGCGGTGTCTTTGTCGGCCCGCTTTGTCATCCAGATGCTTAAGGCCCAGATGTCTGAGCCTGTACCATAATCAAAGCGCTCGAAGTAGAGTTCCAATTCGTCCGCTGAAATAGATGGGTGAAATTCACCGACCGGACTGTTTACAATCGGACCCAAGTTTTCTGCGGGGCCCCAAGGATCGTCTCTCGTTGGGCGTGTACAAAGCCATATATCATCCATATAATTTTCATGCCCACCTGCACGATCTGATGCAAAGTAGAGTGATAAACCGTCAGCAGAGATACACAGACTCTCATCATAATCGCTGCTGTTCACCATAGGTCCTAAATTTGTCGGCTCGCCGAAGGTGAAATCTGCGTTTGCTACCTCGGCAGTTAGGGCCAATGCCAAAACCAATACGAGTGAGATTGTTCTTTTCATTTTATCACCCTTTCAAAAGATTTTAATGTTGCTGAATGTGCGCATATTTAACGGCTCAGGTTTATTTTAAGAAACATCTCCTCATTTAATGCAATTTTGGACTCACTCCTCCAAAAAATCTTATTTGATTCTAATAATGCAGCATAACATATCCTCAGTAAATTTCAAGAGAAAAACCAAAAAATCGCATAAAATATCCTGCGGCTAAATATTGGGAATAGTTAAATTTCACTTGACAAAGCGGCCCTGTTTCAATATTAAAGCTGTTTCTTTGTTATTGGTATTTAGTGTTTTTTTGAAGTTTATGGAGTAATTTAGAATGTTGCCTAAGAAGAAGACCAGTAAGTGCAGAACACGTACTCGTCGCAGCCATCATCGTTTGAAGGCTGTAAACTATTCGGTCTGTAAGAAATGTGACCAGCCCAAGCTGCCGCACGCGGCGTGTGAAAATTGCGGTTACGTTAATCCGAAAATCACATTAAAGCTCGGCAAGGAGGAAAGCAAATAACAAATGCGAATAGCAATTGATGCAATGGGAGGCGACAATGCACCGGATGAAATCATCGCCGGTGCGCTGGAATCTATTGAGTCTCTATCTGAGGATGACGAGCTGATACTCGTCGGTCCTCAGGAGGTAATAGAGGCACAATTACCTTCTTTGAATTCTCGCAAAGGTGCGATTAGCGTAGTTCATGCTCCAGACATTATTGCTATGGACGAGGTGCCGATAGAGACTCTGCGAAAGAAACACAAAAGCTCAATCGCTGTTCTTGCCAAATTGGCCAAAAGGGGACAGGCTGATGCGGTCATTTCCGCCGGTAATACCGGAGCTTGTGTTGCCGCCTTTCAAATGAGGATGAGGACTCTGTCCGGCGTTAATCGGCCGGGGATAGCGGTTGTATTTCCCACTCCTGAAGGCCCCGTAGTAATATGTGATGTTGGCGCCAATATAGCTTGTAAGCCAATACATCTTTATCAATATGGTGTGATGGCAAACATGTATTCAAAACATCTGCTTGGGATTGAAAACCCAAGGGTTGGGCTTATGAGCATCGGCTCCGAAGACGCAAAAGGTAATGAGGTTGTAAAAAAGGCGCGGGGGCTGATGAAATCCGACCCGAATATGAACTTCGTCGGGAATATTGAAGGAAGAGATATTTTTGAAGGTACCTGTGACGTTGTAACTTGCGAAGGTTTTGTCGGCAATGTGATTCTAAAACTTACCGAGGGCCTTGTCGACGGCCTGTTTAAGGCGATAAAGTACGAGCTTATGGAGGAAAAACTCCGACTTGCTATGAAGTTTAAGCATATAATGAAAAGAATCTATAAGAAGTACGACTATAATACCTATGGCGGTGCGCCTTTGTTAGGCGTTAACGGCACAGCGCTAATTTGTCACGGCACAAGCGAAAGAAGAACTATAAGAAATGCGATTTTGACCTCTAAAAGCTTCTATACGGAAAGAATAAACGATAAGATAATTGAATATCTTTTGGGAACTCGCGTAGGAACCACCGATGGATAAGCGGATTAACGGTCAGCCCCTCCCCTACCGTGCAGTCATCACCGGTTATGGCTCATTTGTGCCGGCGAAATTACTAACCAATGAAGAGCTTACAAAGATGGTGGATACTTCGGACGAATGGATTACCACACGGACTGGTATCAAGGTTCGACATATCACTACCGATAATGAAAGCACGGCATTTCTGGCCACAGAAGCAGCTAAAAGAGCTTTGGCCGAGGCAGACCTTGACCCCCGCGACCTCGAAATTATTATTGTGGCTACTATTACCCCGGAGATGGTCTTTCCATCGACGGCGTCCTTTGTACAGCGGGATCTGGGGGCAAATAAAGCATGGGTGTTTGATTTAGCCGCCGCCTGCAGTGGTTTTGTCTATGGTCTGTCCATTGTGCAGCAGTTTATAGAAAGCGGCCGATTTAAGAACGCCCTCGTTATAGGTGCCGAAACTTTGACTAAAATTACCGACTGGACCGACCGGACAAGCTGTATCCTATTCGGAGACGGTGCCGGAGCTGTCGTGGTCGAACAAAGTAATGACGGACGAAAGGGTATTCTATACAGCACTATGCATTCGGATGGAGACCGCTGGGAAGCATTAAATTGCCAGGCGTACGGTTCTCGTCATCCTGTGAGCAGACAGTTGGATGACCCCAAAAAAATCTATATGCAAATCAGCGGCAGAGAGGTCTATCAGCAGGCCATTCGACGAATCGTTGAAACCGTTAACCAATGTCTGGACCATTGTAGTTTGACCGTTGATGACATTGCGATGCTCATCTCACACCAGATGAATGCAAGGATTGTTGAGTCTGCGGCGAAGCGGTTAAACATGCCGGATGAAAAGGTTTTTTTAAATATCAATGAGTATGGCAATACCTCAGCGGCGTCGGTCCCAATCGCTTTTGATGATTGCGTCAGGAAGGGACAAATCAAACGAGGCGATATTGTCATATTGGTTGCTTTCGGCGCAGGATTGACATGGGGAGCAAATGTAATTGAGTTTTAATTGCGTGGATGAAAACATAAGTAAATGAGTAAACGTGAAAATTCCTGTCCTTATCAAAAACGCGTCATCTCATTTACACATAAACACATTTACGCATTCACGAAATACGAATTATGAAGACCGCTTTTTTATTTCCGGGACAAGGTGCTCAGGTTGTAGGGATGGGCGCCGAAATCGCACAGTCATTTCCGGTTGCGGCAGAGATTTTTGACAAGGCCAACGATATAGTCGGATTCGGCTTGAGCAGAATTTGCTTTGAAGGTCCTGCCGAACAGTTAAACAGCACTACGATTTCGCAACCTGCGATTTTTGTAACTTCCGCAGCCATATTGGAGGTTCTCAGTACAAAGCCTGCTACAAGTAGCTTAAGTGCGGATGTAACAGCAGGTCTTAGCCTTGGTGAATATACCGCCCTTTACGCAGCGGGGCTGATTAGCTTTGAGGATGCGCTTGTACTTGTTAAGAAACGCGGGGAGGCGATGCAGGCTGCGGCTGACGCCACCAAAGGGTCAATGGTCAGCATTATAGGCCTTGACGAGGAAAAAGCCCGTCAGCTTTGTGCCGAGGCCGCCGAGGGCGAATTAATTGTGCCAGTTAATTTCAACTGCCCCGGACAAACAGTAGTGAGCGGCAGCAAATCGGCCTGCAAGCGAGCCGAAGTGCTGGCAGAAAAGTACGGTGCTATTAAAGCTGTGCCGTTAGAGGTGGCAGGTGCTTTTCATACGGAAATGATGTCCGGTGCAGCCGAGGCCCTTAAAGAAGCGTTGTCTAATTGTGAGATTTCAGAGCCGTCAGAAATCAAGACTATTGCCAATATCAACGCTGAATATTACGAATCAAGCCCAAAAGTGGCAGAAGGCCTGATAAAGCAGTTGACTTGCCCTATTCTCTGGCAAAAATGTATGGAACGGCTTTGGGCTGATGGAGTTGAAAAGTTTTATGAGATTGGTCCCGGCAGGGTTCTGACAGGACTGATGCGAAGAATCAACAGAAAAATAAAGGTTGTCAATGTAAGTAATTTGGATACTATAAAGTCTATTATGTGAGATGTGATATACGAACCAAAAAATATGAAGCACGAAATCCGAGATTCTAAACAATATCTAATTAGTACTTGTTGCGGAAAACAAAAATCGACGATGTCACCCCTGCGAAAGCAGGGGTCCAGATCGAAAAACTGGATTCCCGCTTTCGCGGGAATGACAAATATGGATACATACGTTTCTAACAGGCGTACTGTTTCCGCAACAGATAAAAATTACCAAAATTCAAATGACAAGACATTTGGTTTTTAAAAATTTAGGCATTTGAATTTCGAATTTGTTTCGTATTTCGATATTCGGACTTCTCCCATATGCAAGATATGCTATCCCAATATTAGGAGATTATAAGGATGTCAGAAAAAAGACTGGCTGTTGTAACGGGTGCTGCCAGAGGGATAGGCCGGGCGATTGTTCTTGAATTGCTCAAGCAGGGTCGAATCGTTGCCGGGCTGGATATAAATGCCGAGCAGCTTGGCGAACTTGAGAGTGTTGTTAAACAGGCCGGCTCTACAGTCGTAACCAAATGTGTTGATATAACCAATACGGATGAGTTTATGGAGGTACTGGAGTCTCTGTCTTCCGAATACGGCGGAATCGGAATTTTAGTGAACAATGCCGGCATTACTCGTGATAAACTGATGATGCAAATGAAAGAAGAGGATTTTGACAAGGTCATCAACGTCAACCTTCGTGCCGCTTTTATAGCAACTGCCTTTGCAATCAGGTCAATGGTCAGAAACAAATTCGGCCGGATAATAAACTTAAGCTCCGTTGCGGGAATAATAGGACAGGCCGGCTCAAGCAACTATGCTGCGAGCAAGGCCGGGCTTATCGGTATGACCAAGTCGGTTGCACGGGAAGTCGGCAAAAAAAATATTACTGCAAATTGCATCGCACCGGGATTTATTATGACCGAAATGACAGAAGTGCTCTCTGATGCGGTTAAAACCGCAGCAAAGCAGATTATTCCGGTGCGCCGCTTTGGTCAAGTTGAAGATGTTGCCAGAACGGTCGCGTTTTTTGCAAGTGACGAGGCCGGCTATATCACCGGCCAGGTGCTTTGTGTTGATGGTGGTATGGCAATGTAAAAAAAATTAAAAAAATGTTTGTAGATGGGTATTTTTGTATGTAATATACCCGCCAATAAATAATAAATACAAACGACTGTCGGTAGCACCTGTTATTAATGGACTTTGTTCGGAAGATTACGGAATAAATTCCTATTAAATTAGGGAGGAAAAAAAGTGAGTGCTGATGAAGTAGATGTTCAGGCAATTGAAGATAAAGTCATCGAAATAATAAGTGAGCAGATGGGCGCAGACAAGGCTGAAATAACACGTGATACCTCGTTTATTAACGACTTGAATGCCGACTCATTGGATACGGTTGAGCTCGTAATGGAATTTGAGGACGAGTTTGACATGAGCATTCCGGACGAGGAGGCGGAGAAGATCCAGACCGTCGGCGCCGCAATTGACTACATCGTCAATATTGCACAATCCAAAAGCCAAGAGTAGCGAACAAGTTTAGTATGATTAAACGGCGAGTTGTTATTACGGGCTTAGGTTGTGTAACCGCCTTAGCCGAGTCCGCTGATGAGCTTTTCGCTGCGCTGTGCGAGGGTAAAAGCGGCATTTCTACGATAGAATCATTCGATACCAGTACATACCCAGTCAAGTTCGGTGGTGAGATAAGAAATTTCGACGTAACCAAATACGTTGACCAGCGTGAGAGCAAGCGAATGGACCGCTTTACGCAGTTTGCTGTGGCCGCGGCAAAGCAGGCTGTGGATGACAGCGGCCTTGATTTTTCCAAAGAAGACGTTCTTCGTGCTGGTGTTATTGTCGGCACAGGAATAGGCGGTATCAAGGAAATTGAAGAGCAGCACAAAAGACTTTTGAACAAAGGTCCTAATAAGGTTTCTCCTTTCAGTATTCCGCGGCTTATGTCTAATGCCGCCAGTGGAACGATTGCCATTCGTTATGGCGTGCGTGGACCTAATTTTTGCGTCTCAAGTGCCTGTGCTTCTGGTAATCACGCCATCGGAGAAGCTTTTTCGAACATCGTTGCCGAGCGAAGCGATATTATGATAACCGGCGGTGCTGAAGCCGCTCTTACGCCGATCGGATTGGCTTCATTTTGTGCTGCCAGGTCACTAAGCACTCGAAACAACAATCCACAAGCAGCATCAAGACCGTTTGACAGGGACAGAGACGGCTTTGTTCTTTCCGAGGGTGCCGGAGTTATTGTTCTGGAAGAAGAAAGCCACGCAAAAAAACGCGGTGCAAGTATATACGCTGAGCTCCTTGGTTACAGCGCAACTGATGACGGTTATCACATTACGGCCCCCCTGCCGAACGGAGATGGTGCCGCAACGGCGATGAAGCTGGCATTGATTGATGCCGGTATCGAAACAGACAAAATAAGTTATATCAACGCCCACGGGACAGCTACCGAGTTGAATGACATTGCTGAAAGTGCAGCTATTAGATTCATTTTTGGCAAACGTGCATATAAGATACCTGTCAGCTCAACCAAAAGCTCCCTGGGGCATCTGCTTGGTGCCAGCGGTGCCGTTGAGCTTATAGTATGTGTAAAAGTTATTAATGAATCGACCATCCCCCCTACCATCAACCTGGAAAATCAGGATGAGCGCTGTGATGTCAAAATGGATTTTGTACCTCTTACGGCTCGACAGGCAAAGGTCAATATCGCGATGAGCAACTCCTTCGGCTTCGGGGGCCATAATTCCTGCTTGGTCGTGGGAAAGGTTTAGCCCGGATATTTCACGCGATTTGGACGGTTTTGATAAGAGCTTATCCGAATAACCGCTTCGTTATGAGGCCGAGCGAAAAGTTCCACCGTTAGGTGTCCTGCGGAGAGGCCAAGTCGGCAGGACAAAAAGGCTCGCCATAAGTGGTTTGCTCCACGTTGACCCCGTTAGATAATGTCGTATCTTTCATATCTAACTGGGTTCAGAACGTTTTTTCACCGACAACGTAGGCATCGGGCTTCCCTTGGGGATAGATGTGGGTTATTTGGATAGGCTCTTAAGCAACGGTCTTTCTAACCGTTTTTATCGTTATGTAAGCAAAGTGTACTTTTTCCCCTAATCAGCAGGGAACTTCGTGTATTATATTGAATTCCGGGGACACCATACTTAATTCCAGCCGATGTCTGAGTCCCAAATCTCCGCAGTAATTCACCCCACCCGCTTTCCTCTATCAAAACCTATCATTAGCGAGCACAACTCATCGAAAAATGTACCCCCTATGGGGCATGCGTACGCCTTTAAGTCCCCGCGTTTGCACACTGTATCCGTCTTCTATTCAATTCTGTAGCTCTCTGGGATAATGTCAATAATATCGTCCAACACGTGCTGAACATCCTTTGAGGTGTCCACGACAAACACCCTTTTTTTGGAAACGCTGCCTTCGCCAGTGGCACTTGCAACTTTATGTCATTTGTCAATAAACCATCCGCTCGTGAGAGATACGAGACGGGTTCTATGTCGTAGAAGTCATTTGATATATCCTTTTTTACACAAGAACCGGGTAGATTTTTTATGAACATCAAATCAAGACTATACGCAAAATAAAGTCGAGACAGCTGCCAAAAAAACCAGTTGGTATCTGCATGTCGTCTTATCTTTTTCGAGAAGAATTGGCTTATAACATTTTTCATTTCTTGATCTGTAGCGTAAATCCAATTTTCAAACCTACGTATTCTGTCTTTCTCTTTACGAAGCGCCTCCACTAATTTATCTCGTTTGCAAAGGTTTTCGTACAATACTCTCGCGATTTCCAATAAGTTCTTGATCTTAGGTTCAAATGTCTTATGGCAATATTCCGCTTCCTGTTTAATAAAATCAGCTTCAGTTTTAAGAGTGTCATTTTTAATCAATTTTGTGGCACTTTCGTCAACGACAGACTTAGCAGGGCAAAGAGTCTGCTTCTCCTCCTGAAAGAGTTTTAATGACGAGTATCCCATCTTTGCTCCAGCCTTGATTGCCTTGTCAAATCCTCTCAATAACTTTACTGGATTCTTGGACGGTTCTTGGTTTTCGCTTATAAGGCATTCAACAGCCAAGGCATTTGGCAAAACAACATTGTAGTTTTTGACAAATGCACACAACTTCTCATCACAACCAAAAAGGCTGTGAAACATACTTTTATCAATGACCAACAGTTCCGACATGTTCATCTCTGCCTATTCAACAAAGTTTAATAGGGACGTTTATATTTATGTTACCTTATTCAGTTCTTTTACTTTTGTTTATTCACAGCTTCATCCTGCTTTTTCTTCTTTTCACCTTTGTCCTAATTTTGTTTTTGGGTCGACCTACTGCTCATGAATGAAGCCTAAAAATATTAAACCTCCCGAATTATTTCAACGCCCGGTGTCAGGGGCGGCGCGAGTTTCGCACCGTCCCTTGCACAACTATCTTATACCTTGCAATCACAAGATATTCACGCGATTTAATGTATCACCGCTTCGCCGCCATTCGAGCAACTTTCATTATCGATTTTGCGATATCGAGACACACGTGGTCTCGGTCTTCCCACTGTGAAACTGCTCTCCCGTCTTGGGGCAATGCCTGCAATTTGCTAAAGGGTGCCTCCTCCCAAGCGCACGGTCGTAAAATGATGGGTATCACGTGCGCCTCGTTTGACTCATGACGTTTTAGCGCCTCTCTTACTTCAATATCGTAACAGTACTTCGATTCTATGAATGAGGGGCTTACAAACAGTAAAATGATTTGTGCCTCCCTTAATCTCGAATCAATATGATTATCCCACTCTTCACCTGGTGGAATCATTCGATCATGCCACTTTCTAATCTCCCCCTTTCGCTCGAAAATAACAAGTTGTCTGCGCACGTCATTCATCAAATCTTCGTCCTCGTGGGCGTAACTTAAAAATATGTCTATTGTCATATTCTAACCTTCCTAACTATACTATTTGCCATCACTTCCGGTTTCCCAATATTTGGTCAAATTTGGTTATCTAATTCCATTACATTTCTTATGTTATGTATATATTGTTTTCGCATAACATCCCGAACTTCTCGTCATTCAGAATAATCCCAGCCGCTGTTGTACCCTCCTAAAATACAAAAAAATTCCGACCTGTCAAGAAAAATTTGACAAACAATGTAGTTAACAAACTTGCTCAGATTCTGGTAGCTTATAGGTTGTATGTTTGATACAAAACGGACGCCAACCCGGACAAATTATCCGTTGAATTAAGACAGGCAATTGTTAAAATGGTAAGGTAAAATTAATATGGTTTTTGAAAAAGTCAGGAGAACAAAATGAAATTCCCTGAAATCCCTACTGACAATCTTTACAAATTTATGGCAACCTCTGGTATTGTAATTATTATTACATCTTTTGTACCATTATTCTACCAGCATAAGTTACGTATGCAATATATACAATTTTCTGGAGAAATAGTTAAACTCGCTTATGAAAATGAATCATTGATAGAAGATGCCGAAAAATTTGCAAACGTCAAGTTGGATGGATTACGTAAAAGGGCTGTAAAATTGAGCGAGGATTTTCAATCTCGTATAAAGAAAAGTTGGTTTAATATAATATCAAGAAAAGATTTTAATACATTCAAAGACGGTCTTGAAAATCTTCAAGTTGAATTATTAGAAGCGGCAAGAGAAACTGAAGAAATTACAAATGAACGTGAAAGAATAAATGACCTTATAATACAACTTGGCATAAAAAAAGCTGAACTTTCATACTTGAGTGGAATCATAAACACAGGTCTTGACCTCTTTCGTTTTGGTGTCATTTCAGGTATTGTTTTAACATTTTTAGGCTTTTTACTATGGTATCAGAAACTTCAATTTCCACTTGATAAAATTATTAAGAATAAGTCCAAAAATATACAAGACAACAGATAATTCTAAACCACAAGTGGTGGCGATCGATAAAATGATTGAGTGATAATTAACTAAATCAGGACAAACCAGCAGCAAAAAACGTTGTACTCAACCGTTTTAATCCTTGGCTCATCACTTAATTTTGGTCAATTCGACAAACTAATTGCATCTAAGTTGCGTATTTCTGCCCGGTAAACCTCAGAAGCCAATCTCTCTTTCGACTTCGCTAATGATGGTGAGCTTGTCGAACCATAATCTCTAATCCACTCAAGAATCCAGCATCAAGCATCGACCATCCAACTTTAGCTCACTTTAGTTCATTTTAGGCAATTTAGGCACTTTAGTTCACTTTAGCTCACTCTTCACTAACGAGCGTCCAGCATCCCTATCCGCTGCACGCTATACTCCCTGTTATCCTGTTCCCCTGATATCCACTTCCTGTTTACCTGATTACCTGATAAACTTTTTTCTCTGCGTCCTCTGTGCCCTCTGTGGCTATTTTTTAACTTCTTTAATCCTTTCAATCCGCGGTTAAATATTGAACTATCAGTGTGAATTCGTGTCAATTCGTGGTTTAAAATATTAGTGAAAAATCAATCAAAAACGCTGATACCTCAGAGCAAAAATCGAATTTTTCAAAAAATTTTTAACTTCCTTAGTGGCATCGAGTTACGAGAATCTTTAATCAATATTCGAGGACTTTTTTCGTATCAAAAGTGAAGGTAGCTCTAATTATAGAGGGAGTGTTTTTTTACTCCCTGAGTTTACCCGAGTTTATCCCCGGGTGTACTTACACGGCTCTTCTGCCGGGGAGTGTGTGCTTACTTGTTTGTCTGCCGGGGGCTACTTTTTTCGCCTCCGGCCAAAAGATGCCAAACTCTAAAATTGTCCTCGAATGTCGTAGTCGGGAATCCAGATTAGAGCTTAACCATTTATCCATTTTATCTATATTAACCAAATTAACCAATGTCTCAGTCGAAGATCCGCTGTCTTCTGGCGGAATCCGTCGTCGTATGGCGGAACCATAACAACAATCGAGAATCCAGTATCGTGAATCCAGAATCGAGTATCCAGTATCGAGTATCCAGTTATTTACGTGCCTATAAGGCACTCTACAACTGTAGAGAATCCTCTACAAATCAACCTTTTTGTGCAAAACAAACCCAATTTCCGAAAAGCCAAAATGAACGCAAATATCTTTATCACAAAGGATTATGAAAATAAATCCAATTGGACACTTGGTGAAAACAAACCCAATTCAAACCCAATTTCCGAAAAGGCCAAAATGAACGTAAACTTAACTTTAACAAAGGATTACAGAAAAAAAGATGATTTCGTAGTCCGAATAAACAAACCCAATTCAAACCCAATTTCCGAAAAGGCCAAAATGAACGTAAACTTAACTTTAACAAAGGATTACAGAAAAAACGATTGTTTAGCACCCCAAAAAACAAACCCAATTTCCGAAATGGCCAAAATGAACGTAAACTTATATGTTATAGGGGATTATGAAAATGAACCACTCTCAGGCCCAAAAAAACAAACCCAAAACAAACCCAATCAAACCCTGTCCTGAGCGCAGTGAGTTTACCCTGAGTGTAATCGAAGGGAATGGGCCAATTTCCGTCAAGAAATGCCAAAAATGCCCTATCTACCAGCCCTTTTTTACTTGAGGTTCTATGACATAAACTTGCGGCCTTTTTTCTCTATTAAAATAAATGAAGCCTTCTTTCGTAAAGACCAATCAAAACGATTCTAAATAGCTTGAAATAGTGTGCACTTTAAATTATTGTTTTGTAAAAGTAGAAGCCCCGGTAAAACCGGTGGCTAAATATAGGATTGGCGAGCAAATGAACATAGTCTTAGCTATTGTAATTTTAGTTGGTGGGCTGGCGATACTGTGGAAGTGCGCTGAGCTGTTAGTGGCCGGTGCGGTCGGGTTAGCACAGAGGCTTGGCGTCAGCTCACTTGTCGTCGGCCTGACGGTTGTGGCGATGGGAACTTCGGCGCCCGAATTGGCTGCGAGTATAGCCGGTGTTTTGCGAGAAACCGGCGGAGGAAATATAGCTGTCGGTAATGTTTTCGGCTCTAACATTGCAAATTTAGCCCTTGTGGGCGGTCTGGTTGCCCTTATTCGACCTCTAATGGTAAAAAGACAAACGCTCCGCCGTGAGATACCTGTGATGATTCTTACGGCACTGCTATTGTGGCCTTTTCTGCATAATTCGTATCTGTCCCGACCGGAAAGCATTACGTTGTTAGCTGTGTTTGCAGTGTTGATACTGCTGACCATACATCTGGCACGGAAAGAAGCCGGACAAAATAAAATTACAGAGGCAAAAAGATTAGCTGCGGAGAGCGGAACTGACACAGAAGTAATTACCACCGCAAGCGGGGACAGTATAAAGAGCGGAGAGGGCATAAAAAATGTACTCTTTATTGTAATTGGTTTGATAGGATTGGCGGTGGGAGCAAAAATGGCTGTGGAGGGGGCTGTGTTTATCGGCAAAGAAATCGGCCTGAGCGAAGGTGTTATTGCGCTGACGGTCATCGCATTTGGGACATCTCTTCCGGAACTCGTAACCTGCGTGGTGGCGGCTATCAAGGGCCATCATGACATTTCCGTTGGTAATCTGGTCGGCTCCAATATCTTCAATACCCTGCTCGTTGTCGGTGGAGCAGGCGTCGTTCGGCCATTTGAAATAGGACCACGGTTTGCAGGAGGGACCGATTACTGGATTATGATTATCGTCAGCACAGCCTTTGCCTTGGCGGTCCTTGTCGGCAAACGGACTATCGGGCGAGTAAGCGGCACCTTGTTGGTCTGCGGATATGTTGGATACTTAGTGTATTTATTCGGGTATAGCGGGTAGGTGATATTATGAAAACGAAAAGGTTTTGGATTTGTGTCATAATAGGAATGTTAGTCCCTTTAACTATCTTTGTGGGAGCAATAACCTACGCCCAGGAAATAGATAGAATACAAATCCAACAAGAGTTACGCAGACGCTTGCGCGACTCTGATGGGGTCTATGTATATGTAGATGTCATTGCAAAGGCCGGGTCGGAAGAAAAAGCCTTGAAGGAGCTGCTGCAAACTGATGTCGAACTTGAGCTGCGAAATTACGAGATAAAGGTATTGACAAAAACAGAAATGGAACAAACAGATGGGCGTCCGCGTCTGGCAATATATCTGGTAGCGTACACAGACCCGGCGTACAAAGAAGCTTATCTTTATTGTGTGCGGATTGCCCATCTTGAAGATGCGAACCTGGTAAGAAACTATGGATATGCCGAGGGTATTTGCTGGGACAGCGGCCTTTATGTAGGCAGGGGAAAAGAACCTTCTATAAGACAAACTGTGAAAACTCATACTCATAAATACATCAACGACTACCTTGCAGCTAATCCGAAACGGCCGGCAAGGCCGAAAGAAGAGCGGATGAAGTAGTGGCTAAGCCGGATGCTCGCAAAATGGTGAGTCCACCAAAAGACGTCGGATCTTCGATAGTTAATTGGTTAATGTTGGGATCTTTGATGCCGGATGCTCGCAGTGACTGAATGTAAAGTCAAATATGGAATGGGAAAAATCCCGCATAAATTGCAGGACTAAATTTGGAATAAGAAGCCCACATGGAATGTTGGAGGGCATTGAGTCTGTATAAACGTCCGTGAACTCAAGGCGTATAAACAACTCTATTTTAACTCAAGGAGTTTGGTGAGGATTTCATCTTCAACTCTAAAGGCTGTTCCGTGTCTGGTGCCGGGAGGGAAGGACAGCTTATCAGTAATTGACTCCCAATTCTTGAAGTCCTTCGACCTTAGGCCTTCATATCGATGACGTGTGTATCCATCATAATATAGATACCAATAATCGTTGATTTTCAGGGCGGTCGGGCCTTCGACCCAGTCGGGCGAAATCGGGTCAGATGCGTGGCCGTATGGCCCCTCAAGTTTATCACTGTAAGCAATACGGATATTCTTTTTCGCCACAGGCTCTTTGGTCTCATCTTTGAGGAACATTACATACCTGTCGCCGTCCTTGATGATTGTGGCATCAATCACATTAAACCCATCATTATAGAAAAGCTTCGCCCTGGAGTAGGTCTGGAAGTCCTTAGTTGTAACGCAGTAGATTCTGTGATTTAGCTGTTTCCCTCTATCTTTGTCACCCGTGTTTTCGGTGCTGGGAAATCGGCCGGGGATTGTTGTGGACCAATAGATGAGGTACTTTTTGCTCGTGGAGTCATAAAAAATCTCGGGTGCCCAACAGTTCATCGCCGTTGGCTCATGCTCCATAACAGGAATATATTTCTGTTCGGACCATTTGATGAGGTCTTTGGAGTGAGCGATTCCGATACCTTTTTCCCGCCAGCTACTGGTCCAGACCATGTGAAATATGCCGTCCGGCCCGCGGCAGATGCAGGGGTCGCGCATCAGCATGCCTGCGACCTGCGGCTTAAGAAACGACCGGTCGTTTTTTAAGGCGGTCCACTTCAGGCCATCGTGACTGTATGCCAGGTGCAGGCCGTCCTGGCCGTTGTCTTTGAAGTAAGAGAACAAGTAGCTCACCCCGGCCCTCGCCTGTTTTTCCTCAGCCAGGCCTATTGAGTTGAAAATGCAGGTTATCAGAATAGCTGCTATCAGTAGATTTCTATTCACAACGAAGTCCTCCTAAGAAAACAAGGAATGTCGAATCCCGATTAAAACCATCGGGACAGGTATTGAATTGAGTATCTCCCCCTCCCTTTAAGCACTCACCACTAACCAGTTCTCGTATGTCGAGCTGTGTCAATCAGTGTCGCTTAGTCCCATCTAAATTCTGTTGAGGTTTCTCCAATCAAATCCTGAGTTCGCTTTTTTACGTTTTCATTCTTGAATTTATCATCCCTCCACCTTGAAATCTCAGATCTGCTTTCTCTGAGCCGTTTTTGTAATTCATCAAGCCACCTAAGGAGTCGTTCGTATGCTATTTGCTTTCTCCTGACAATCAGGTCAAACCTGCCGGCAACCACCTCTTCCAGTTCAGCGATTAATTTTTTCTTTTCTCTCTCACCCTGTGCAGCCTTGATATTTTTGACCAGCTCATCTCGTCTTTTTTTCAGTTTCAAATCTTCTATAAGGACCTCAACTAATTCAGGGTTCCTCCTTCCCTCTTCAATAATTCGTCCATATTTTTTCAAGGCGAGCTCGTATTTCTCTGCATAAAGGTCTGGGTTTGTGTCTTTTAATTTAGCCAACTCCCGGGCTTCCTTGGGGTCAAACTTTTCAAGCGATTCAAGAAATTCTGCTCGTCTTCTCTCCCTCCACTGGTCTATCCGTTCCCTGATTATCTTGCCGAACTCCTCACGGCCGTGCCTTCTAAGCTCGATGCTGAACTGGTTTGGGTCTTTCTCTCGCAACCGGGCCAATTCTTTTGCCATTTCCGGGTTGGTTTCTTTCAGGACCTTCATAATACGGTCAATTTCCTCTTCGGTCGGTTCGAACCTTCTCGGTCCTCGTCCTGGCCCCCGTCCCGGCCCTGGTCCCGGCCCCGGTCTTGCTCCAGGTCTCGGTCCTATTTGTTCATCCTCAGTCCAGATGTCTTTTTCATCCTTTTTTTCTCCCTGAGCGGAACACGGCGCGACGGTTACTCCTGTTACTACGGCAATTACCAGCATTAAAATGATTCTGCGAGTTAAGTCCATTTTTTATTCCTTCCAGAAATCACTATTATTAATTTCTATAAGCTCCATCTCTAATTCAGTTATTGTACTGTCGCCATTGCCCTCGTCTTCTCCCGATTGCAGGGACATCAGCTCGTCTTCAATTTGCTCAATTTCGGTAGTGAAAATCGCCAGGTCCGTGTCGTCGGTGGCAATATCATCGCTCTCCCAAATTGCGGTAGATATTATCGAGGTAAGTTGCATACCATTGGGTTCGCGGGGACCTTTTAGAAATAAATTCAGGCCCATCGCCGTGAGGAACATAACTGCTGCTGCGGCACAAGCGGTCTTGTAAGCTATGTGCTTAAACACATATGCTCTTTTTGCCGGCAGACGCATGGCGATTTCAGCCTTTATATTGGCTATGAGCATAGCATCAGGCTCGGGCGCAGGATGTTCACGGAGGATTTCTTCGGCCTTTTGAACATCCTCAACGCAGCTTTCAGCCTGCTCTGCATCCAGGAATTTCTCAAACAGCTCTTTCAAATTTTCCTCGTTTCGACGTTCCATAATATTATCCCTCCATTAACTCCCTCATTTTCTTTAACCCCCGATGCAGCTTTGCCAACGTTGTTCCTATCGGCTCAGACCGCATCAGGGCTATTTCCTTAAAGCTCAATTGTGAATAAAAACGCAGCATTATCAATTCTCTCGTATCCGCGTCCAGCCTTGCGAGCTGTATTTGCAACTTATCAATTTGCTCGTTGTCTGATAGTTTTGGCTCAGTTATCTGTGATTCAATTTGTTCTTTTTGAACATCGAGTAATTTTTTCCGTCGCTGTTTGCTCCTTAAATAATCGTGAAAAATATTCGACGCTATTTTGAACAGCCAGGCATCAAAGGAGCCGCCCTTGTAAGAAGCAATTTTCTCCACTAACTTGACAAATAGCTCGCTTAACAACTCATCACTAACGTCGTTATTACCCGTCAAACGGTAAAAATAACCGTAACATCGGCTTGCATACATATCGACTATCTGCGAAAAACACTTGGAATCCCTGTTATTGCAGCCGATTATTATCTGGGCTAAGTCATCGCTTTTTGTCATATTTAAGCGTTTTTACGTAAATAAAGACGGCTTGGGGAGACGATTTATTGCATAAATCCACAAAAATCAACGTCCGGATAAAATTTGGTGGTCCTATATGGTGTCGTCTAATCCATTTTGAAGAAGAAAACAACGCATTGGCACCGTTGATAACCGGACAAACGCATAAGGCCTCTGGCTTTTAACCAGGTAAAATGTCCTCTTCTTCCTCCTCCTGCTCATCATCGTCATCATCGGTTTTCCAACCGTCAGCTTCGTCAAGCTCATTGATTTCACGCTGCATAAATTGGATGATTTTGTCCTGCAGAGGTGCCATTTTCCCGTACCACTTGAGCATTCCCTGATAGCTGGCCAAGAGCATATCCAGGCGGATAAGCTGCCATTTAGCTATGCATTCCGGCTCTTTGATATTAGTAAACGGGTCGCATTTGAAGGTCCTTTTGTCACCTGGACCCATCTCACAAAACTCGCAATCTTTGCACTGTATCATATTTGCATCCCAATTTGGTTCGCCGAAAAAACCAGCCTCTCACAAAAGTATTACTAACATCGTGGCCCGGCTCTTTTTCATAATTGAACTGCGAACTTTTTGTTCGTGGTTATTTATTTTATTTTTTACTTTTAAGTTCTTCTATAATATCATATATTCGAAAGGCTTAAAAGTATATTGCAATAAACAAATTTTGTCTGTTTGTGGAGAAATAGATGGCGAAACCGAGACGTAGGCGCAAAGTGGGCAGTAAAAAGAGACGCGCCCGCTGGAAAATAAGGCATAAAATAAGCTGAGTGTGAGCGACAAGATGTATCTCGTCGCAAGTATCTCGAGAAGCTGTAACGAGATACGAGATACGAGTATGAATCACTTCACAATAACTTTCAAGCCCGACAATAAGCAAATCTCCATTCACGCAGGTGCTACACTTTTCGAGGCCGCGGGACAGGCCGGCATAATCCTGAACACCGTTTGCGGCGGTAAAGGTACCTGTAAAAAGTGCCTGGTAAACCTCGAACCGGACGGGCGAGAGGTCCTTGCCTGTCAATACCATATCCAAAATGACCTTACAGTAACAATTCCCGCCGGTTCCAGATTCTTCGAGCAGAAAATCTTAAAGCACGGCATCGATACACAAATCGGACTGGCTGCTACCGTACATAAAAAATATCGGGAAAAAGGTGCCACAGAAAAGATATTCGGCATAGCCATCGATATCGGGACAACGACAGTCGTCGCCAAACTAATCAATATGGCTGACGGCGAATGTCACGCTACGGAAGCAACCCTCAATCCTCAGAGGCGATATGGTGACGATGTTATCAGCAGAATCGCATACGCACAAAATGATGAAAAATTGGCTGAACTGCACAAAGCAATAATAGACTGCGTAAATAACCTGACCATAAAGCTCTGCAAAAAAACTTCCATCAATCCAAAGCACATATACGAAATGTGTGTCGTCGGCAATACGACTATGAACCACATCTTCCTTAAATTGCCTGTAACCCAACTCGGTCAGGCACCGTATAAGGCATTTTCGCTCGATGCACACGATGTACCTGCTGTGCAGCTACATCTTGAAATGAACCCTGCCGGCAATATCCATACCGTTGAGAATATAGCAGGCTTCGTAGGCTCGGATACTACCGCTGTCGCGCTCGCGGTGGATATAGATTCAGCCAAAGAAATGACGCTGGTCGTTGACATCGGCACAAACGGCGAGCTTGTACTCGGTACGATAGAAAAACTTTATGCGGCAAGCTGCGCGGCCGGGCCGGCGCTTGAAGGGGCACGTATAACCTGCGGCAGCAGAGCGGCTGAAGGCGCAATAGAGGCCGTTGTCGTAAATGAAGATGATATAGATTTGGACGTGATAGGAAATGGCTTACCCCGCTCGATATGCGGCAGCGGCCTGATTGACGCCGTGGCGGTGATGCTGGAACTCGGCATTATAGACCATACAGGGCGATTCGTGGAAAAGGAAAAACTTGAAGGAAAGGTATCACCCGCTATTTTCTCTCGCATACGTGAAGAACAGAACCAGCCGGCCTTTGTCTTAGCGGATAACGATGGCGCCAGTAGGGTGTACCTGACGCAAAAAGATATTCGCCAGATGCAATTAGCAAAAGCGGCCATCCGGGCGGGCATCAGGCTTTTACAAAAGAGAATCGGCCTTGAAGATTGCGACATAGAACATATCCTCTTAGCCGGTGCGTTTGGTAATTACATTCGAAAAGAAAGTGCTCTGCGAATAGGCCTGTTGCCCACAGTTCCTGTGGAAAAAATTCGTTTTGTCGGTAATGCGGCCGCTTCCGGCGCACGGATGGTACTTGTCAGTCGGCACTGCCGGGAAACGGCACGCGAATTAGCCAGCAAGATCGAATACATCGAAATCGCCCACGAGCCCCAGTTCCAGGACGTGTACGCGGATTCAATGCTATTCTGAACCACAGATTGCACAGATTACGGATTGACACATGCGAAGAACCTTTAGAATAATCTTAGGCATAGTGTTAATAATCCTGGGTATTTTTGCGGCGCTAACACCCTTTTCTCCGGGCTCGTGGCTGGCACTTATCGGGTTAGAGATTCTGGGATTGAGGATACTATTTCAACGTAAGCTCTTGTCCTGGACTCCAAGGAAATACCGCGGCAGGGTAAAAAACATGTTTAAATTCAAATTATTGTTTGGTGGAAAGAAGAAATATCCAGACTTAGGTAAGTCCACTAAAAGTGGTTGGGTTCGAGTAGTCAAAGGAGGTGGCGATAAAGACCATATTACTATAACAAATAAGAAAGCTGAACGCGGGCCAGGCGCTCACATTACAACTGAAACAGGCAAGGGAGCTCCCAATATTCGAGATTACTTTGATGATAAAGGGAACTATATCGGATCAGAGTAAAAGTACATCTATTTAAAGAACAAGAAGGAAGAAACCATAAGCTCGGATGGGGTATCATAACGACCTAACACATGTTCGTCACTTCGTGGATAACTTTTGAGGTCAAATCGGCGTTTTAGGATTGATAAACAACGTTTTTACCTTAAGCAGCATTTTATGTAGTGACAATATTTTATTTTCCAAGGACTTACGAGCACAACTGACGAACATGAGATAGCGTTTGCAAGTACTTATGGATTTCAAAAGCTATTACTCGGACAGACTCCTAGCAGCTTCAACAAAACCAACTGGATTAATCAATCTGCCTTTCTGGAAATCCCAGCCTGAGTCATAAAGAAGCTTGTCTATCTGGTCGGGGCGCAGGTCAGGATTGACCTGTATGCCCAGGGCTACCACGCCGGCATAATAGGGTGCTCCCCAGCTCAATCCACTGCGAGTCCAGAAGGTATAAGCGTCTCTTGCCCTATGGCTTGCTGTGGTTCGATGGTCGATGGGAGTAAAGAAGATGCCTGGCTTTCCATGGAAGCCTCCCTCCTGCAGGAAGGCGCAGAGTCTATAGTTGGCAGGATTGTCCGAATCTTTAAGAAACCGGCAACCCGCGCCGAGTCCCATACTCCCACAATGAACGATATATATACCTGATTGCTTTGCCTTCTCTAATAGTGTTTTCCACCTGTCAAGGTTCGGCTCACTTGGGGAGAATCCTTTCGATACTGAGACGACTCGGATTTGTTCTGATTTGGTTTTTTCTTTATTGTATTGGATGATTTGCTCAAGCGCTATACATCGATACTTGTAATCTCCCTTCCAAGAGGGTTCGGCCCAGTAATGTAAAATTGCCGCTGGTGCCACTCCACATGTTTTACCGACAAGTATACTCGCAACTGGAGGGCCATGCATCTGCGGGTCCGCATTTCCGGTCTGTATTTCTTTATAACTTACTAATTGATCTTTATACTCTATATGACCTAACAATAAGGGCTGATCAATAATGGCCACGTGAACGCCCTTGCCGGTGACACCCTGTTCATGCAATTGCTTCACTCCTAATCCAGGATACTTACCCCATTCCATGACAGCCTTGGGATCAAAATCCGGCGGCAAACGATCGGCTTCCGGCCATACAGTGCGACTGTCAAATGGCATTGTTTTCAGGAGCTCGCCCTTTTGAGACAGATCAAGCCGGCTTAGATCCACGCTGCTATAGCCCCAAAATGTTCCAAACTTATCGAGATCTCCTTCATTGCGCAGCACGATGGGACGGTTCCGGCCGATATCGATTCTCCTCCCTTCGCACCGTAGACTCGTTAACGTGTGTGGGGTGTTAATCTCCGGTTTGCCGAAGAAACTAACTTGAATATCCGGGTACTCCATGTATATGAGTTCATCATCAGCCTCTGTCCATTCCCTAGTCGGCTGCCCGGCAATGGCCTTGAATTCATCAGGTGTTGTGAGTTTAAAGGAAATACGACCGTCTGCAACCGCTTGACGAACGAGGGTTGAAACGTCTTTGCTCGAACTACGACCAGGTTGCTGATCGATATCTCCTTCATCAATGGGACGGTCTTGACCGATATCAATCCCCATCCCTTCGCACATTACATACAACACGGTATGTGGAATGTTAATCTCTGGTTTGCCAAAGAACTTAACCTGAACACCCGGATACTCCATATATATGACTTCGCCGTCGTCGTAAGTCCACTCCTTGGTCGGCTGCCCGGCAATGGCCTTGAATTCATCAGGTGTTGTGAGCTTAAAGGAAATACGACCGTCTGCAACCGCTTGACGAACGAGCTTGGTACGCTCCGATTGCTCTTGTTGATGTCGTGTATCACGATCGCCTTCTTGGTGATAAACAACGATTTCGGCAACGGTCTGGTTCTTCTTGTGGATTTCGAATCCAAGACCCTTGGCTTCGTAAAAGAGAAAATCCTTCCCCAGGACCTCTGCGAGAAGGAAGTCCTCACCAAAGGCTTGTTTGATTTTCTGCTCCGAGTCACCCACTCCCAACCCGTTGCTGAGTTTGTAGAGAGGACTACGCACGCCAATCGCTTCGATTGAATCGTCACTGAACCAAAAGGAAATGTTACCAAAGGACAAAATATGTTCACGCGGAAGATTTTTAAGGCTGTACCTCTCTTCCCCAGGACGAACAACATCAACATCGTCTTTCCCGAGTTGAATGGCCTCTGGTTCTCCCAGCTCCTTCAACACATCGTCTTTGCTCATGTCGAGCGTATAGTTACCAATGCGCAATCCGGGCACGATGGTATAAGTCTCAGAGTCCGTTTGTGGAGGCGCCTGTACGCGTTGATTGTCATTTTTGTTTCGGACCAGGTCGATAAACGCCGTGGGATTGATGACCTTTGCACCGCTCTTATGCACATAGGCCGACGTAAAGAGCATCTCCTTGATCTGTGCAGGGGTCAGATCAGGGCGAACCTGCCAGCCCATTGCCAGAATGCCTGCGGCATAGGGGATAGTATCGCTGTATCCGTTCTTAGACATCGGCCTGCTGCTTCGACGGCCGCCGCCGTCGTAGGCGTAACCATAGGGCCTTTCGGCGGAAGCCTCAGCAACGGTTCGTGGTGCGGACGGCACATGGATATGCACCTTATCAACCTCCACATTCCCGTTTCGGAAACCTGGGGTACAGGCCTTGACGCTTTCCCGATCCTGCGGATCCAACCAGCAGAGTGACACGAAGCCGTGATGCCAGGTGCAGTCCAACACCAGGATACCATTGGCCTGAGCTCGCTGCACGGCCCGGTCCCACAGGGATTGGTTGGCGTAGTCCGATCCCTCCCCGGACGGTTGTGCCGACACCGATACCACGCGTATCTTCTGATCCTTGCGAACCTCTCGATTGCGCGTCACGAGCCGGTCCAGGGCCCGGGCATAATAGTCGGCATCCCCTTTCCAAGACGGAACCGCCACAACGTGTAACTTAGCACCCGGGGCTGTACCGCATCGACTGCCCACCAACTGGCTGGCCATGCCAGGACCGTGCATGCTGCTCATGCTCGTGCCGCAGCCGGTGTCGTGATAAGAGACGATCTTACCGGCGTACTCCGGATGATCCAAGAGAAGCGGCTGATCGATCAAACCTACATGCACTCCTGCCCCGGTGATTCCCTCGGCGTGCAGGGCCTGAATCCCGAGTCCCGGGTTCATGCCCTCTTGCAGCAGCGCATTCGGATCGAATCCTTCAGGCAGTCGATCTGGTGTCGGCCAAAGGGTCTCCTGGTTGAATTCCAGGGTATCCAGGATGCGGCCTGCATTTCGCAAGTCATGAGTACGCAGGTCTTTGCCGCATACATTATCGAATGGCTCTAAGCGCGATGGAGTCAATGCCTTCGTACCATCATCCTGATTGCGCTTTGGCTGGTAAAGGTTGATCTCCATTACCGTTCTGTTTTTCTTGTGGATTTCAAACATGAGACCTTCGTCTTCGTAAGTGAGATGATCTGCTCCCTTGAATTCCTTGAGATGGAAGTCGTCACCAAAGGCTTGTTTGATTTTTTGCTCCGAGTCCCCCACTCCTAATCCGTTGGTGAATTTGTAATAAGGGCTTATCGCAGTAATCCCTTTGACCGCATCATCGTATATTTCAAAGGAAATATCACCAAAGGACATGAAATACCTTTTCGGAAGATTGTCAAGGGTGTACCTTTCTCCCCCCCAGAAAATCGCTTCTGGCTCTCCCAGTTTTTTCAACACCTCATCTTTGCTCATGCCAAGGGTGTAGTCACCAACTCGCAGCCCAGGCACGATTGTCTTAGTCTCGGAATGCTCACGAGAATTTTTCTGGGTGTTGGCAGCTTCGGCAATGGAATTACTGCCCATCGGCAATAATATCGCGCCAATAACAATAATCGCGATTAATCCAAGATATCCGAGTTTTGAACTTTTTGGTACAGGTCTGCTTAACATATGCTTAATCCTCCTTTCTAAAGCCTTTTTCGATTCTACTACGCCAATAAGATGTAAACTGAAGTTCGGCCTCCAAAACGCCATTTCCGCTATATCAATCAGCATATTGCTGTAACTCTTAGTTTCCGGCTTGAGCGTAACGAGTACCATTTCGTCAACCGCTTGTTCTCTGACCCTGTGAACCATCGCGTTTGCAATCCATACGAACGGATTGTAAAAATACACGATCTGCAACATGGTCTGCACTAAGTTCACCCAAACGTCTGCTCGCTTAATGTGAGCAAGTTCGTGAATCAAAACGGCCTTTAGTTTCTCTCGCGATAGCTTTTCAGGGAGAGTAGTCGGCATCAAAATGATTGGCTTAAATAATCCGCAATCAGCAGGACTAAGCCTATTGCCGGACAATCTTAATTCAATATTTCGGCGAATACCAATCAGGCAGCGACATTCATCCAGCAACTCAAGTAATCGCCCATTTGCAGGTCTGCTTTGAGCAATCAGCCCTCTGACAAAACAAATCCGCTGAACGAGTAATGCTAAAAGAGTTAGCATCCCAACGAGCCAGCCTAAAAATACCAGTCCCTGCCAACAAATATGTTCAAGTTCTATTCCAGTAACTGCTGTTTCATTCGTTATAACCGGTTCTAAAGGAATTGAACCTTGATATATGTCAATAACTGCGGTTTCATTCATCACAATAGGTTCTAAAGGAATTGAACGTTGATGTATGTTAAGAGTTGTTGGTACAATTTCTTCTGTCTGCGGTATCCACTTTGCCATAGAAACTTCACTTGGAAAATAATCCCCCATCCAGTATCCAATTCCTGTAGGCAATGTGAAAGAGGCCGGCATAACGAGCTTTATAAATACCAGCATCCACAGACAATAACGGAACACCGCTCGCACCCGTTTTCGCAGCAAAAAATCAATGATTAGCAACAAAATAATCAGCACACTGGATTGGATAAATATACCCGCCGCATAATCCCAAAATCCCTGGCCGATATTGTTCAAACCTGTTATACACGTGTTAATTGCCTGGTTCATTTTTTTATCTCCCAGTTTGGTTTATTTTGTTCGTACTCAATCCTTCTTGTTTTTAGCCTTGTTTACAAGTTTACGTAGCTGTGCTGATTCGGCTTTTGAAAGGCCTTCATGTTCAATCAGAAACTGCATCATAGGAGTTAATGCCCCATCAAAGGCACGCTTGAGCATCTTGCGGAATTCGCCTCGTTTGGCGTCAACTTCACTTATGCAGGAGCGGAAAAGCTGAAGGTTGCGGATTTTTTCGATTTGAAGAAACCCTTTCTCGGCCATCCTGTCCATCGTGGTTTTTACCGTGCTGTAGGCGCGGTCCCTGCTTTTAGCCAGCGCTTCCTGGACGGTTCCGGCCGCACAGGGCTGCTTTTCCCAGACCACCTTCATTATTTCCCATTCGGCTTGGGTTAGTTCCACAGCCGGCTTTTCCCGGCGTGCCCTCTTGATTTTTCTCGACTTCGGCATATCTTATACCTCCATATTCTATATCTTTAGAGTATATTCGACATATGTCGAATCTTTCAAGTAAAAATAGAATATTTTTGAATTTCTTTTTATTTTCATGCTTCTGACCGGTAAAAATGCACAAAAAAAAGAGAATGATATTAAAAAGGAAAGCCGATATTACTTAATCAGTTTGGCAATTTCTTTGAATTGGGGGTGTTCGGCGGTCTTGAGCAGTTCAAATAAAGCCATCTCGTTGCAACTGATATTTATCCCCTCGGCGGCCATTCTGTCTATTGCAATCTGCTTATTCTCCAGCGTTCTCGAAGAAACTGCATCCGCAATCACATCCACGCTGAATCCCTTTCGGAGCAAATCAACTGCTGTTTGATAAATGCAGACATGGGTGCCAAAATTAGCAGTCCCTTAGTCACCGCCCACAACCGTAATTGTAAGATGTATGTTTTTGTTTTCTTTGGTCCTGGCCGGCGATTTTTTTACTGTTTTCTGATTCCAGGTCAAGACCGGCTTTGGCGGAGTTATCCAACCCACCGTAGTATCATCGATAGCAGCTAAAATCTCTCTGCCGGGTAAATGCTCAGCCATATTGTTCAAGACTGCAAAATCCTTCGCCACCTCCAAACGCCTTTTGGAATCGTCCTGGTTGACAATCCCTGATATCTGCTCAGCGGTAACTGCGTCAACCACAACCTGTTCGCCAAACACTTCGGTGTCAACAAATAAAGCAGCCGAATCCAGCTTGTCCCAAATATTGCCCAGCTCAGCCAACAATAAATTAAAGCTTTCGCTGCCGCAAATAAGAGCATGTGGTTTTTTGACATTGCTTTTGTCTGATGCAATCCATTCATCTGAAGGGATATTATCTTCAATCGCCCTGTTAATAAATGCTACAACAGCAGGCAGGTAACTTGTTCGCAATTCAAGCCTGCCGCTAAATGGTGCCGCAACTATTGTCGGTCCGGGCTTTACCACGTCAACTGTCGGGGGCGGCTCTCGGCGCTCAACTGCAACCGGTCTTTGCGTGACAGTTTCAGGAGCCACAATGGTGTAAACTACCGCCGTCAAAATGCCAACCAGGCCGAGCATAGCAGCGGCAGCAAAAAGCTTGCGACCCAGCAGGTGTCTTGTTCCGGCCCTTTCGTCAACAACCAAGGGCTGCTCGACCAGCAGCGGTTTCCTGGCTAAGGAAGCTTTTACATTCTCCAATATCTGTGGCGGAGCCTCGGCAACAGGCAAAGAGCTCAGCAACATTTTACATCTTTGCAGTTGCTGCAGCCGTTGTGCAATTTTCTCTTCGTGATGTACCAGCCGTTGAACCTCGGTCTGCTGCCTGGCCGGCAGCTCTCCATCAATGAAGCTATTGAGCTTTTCGTCCATATTTGGAATTTCTTTCATTGCAAAATGGCCTCCAAAATCTGTCTTAGCTTACTTCTGGCCCGACTCAATCTGCTTCTGACTGTGCCTAACTCGATATCCAATACCTTTGCAATCCGGGCATAATTCATACCTTCGATATCCCGCAAAACAACGACGGCTCTTTGTGCATCATCCAATTTCATCAACGACTCAATAGCTATCTCGTACAATTCTTTGTTCTGAGCCACCGCCGCAGGGTCAGGTGAGCTATCATCGCTCAAAAACTCCTTCAACGCGAGATTTGATTGGCTGCTGTATTCCGCCTTGGCTTCACTCGCATCCAGAGATCTAAAGCCAATTCTGGCGTTTCTCTGGCAGCAATTCAGGGTCAGATTAACGGCTATTCTAAAGACCCATGTATAAAAGCCGCTTCTGCCCTCGAAGTTATCTATGTTCTCTATTACTTTGACAAATGTTTCCTGGGTGAGTTCCGCGGCATCATCGGGGTCTGCACATATTTTTAAGACCACGTTGTAGATGCGATTCTGATACTTAAGAATGAGCTCTTCCATTGCTGCAGAATCGCCCTGCCAGCACCGCCTAACCAATACAGCGTCGTCAATGTCGATACGCCTCTTAGAAGCGTATGTATCCATATTTGCCACTTCCACCACCGGTTTTACCCTTAATTAGACCAATTTTGCCTCAAAAAGTTCCTCTTTTTAGACAAAAATACAGCAAAGGTGAGGCTTAACCGCAGGATATAATCGCAGATTCGCTTTGTCAGGTCAATTTAATTTAGTCAGGAGAGTAAATTTCGTGTTGCTTGCAGTCGCTGCGGCGTCCAGCCAGGAAAGCGTATCTCAAACAAGATACAAGATATGCAATACGAATACAAGCAGGGCCTATACCGAATCAATCGGTATAGGCCCCGAATTGACGTAAATCTGCTATATCAACCGCGCCCCTATATGTTGCTTCGCAATCCGAAGTCCAAAGGATGCCTTGTGGCAGATGCCTTACGGCAGAAGCAATGGGGGCCACCTTAATCTCGGCTTACGGCTCCGGTGGTGGAGGATACAGACGAATATCGTCAAAGTACATTGTACCTGAACCGCCAGCCTGCGGGTTATTCTTATTGCCTAAACCAAGGGCAATCGTATTGACATTAGCAAGGTTTATGCCGAACACCTGCAGGTCAATATTCCATTGTGTCCACTCATTTATCTGGGCTGCATCAGGATTATCATAAGAGAACACAGCGCTGCCATTGAGAGCAACATACAACGTCTCAGAAGCGTTAGCCGAATTGCCCCTGAACCAAATCGTCAGCGTGGTGACACTATTCTCGGTCCAGTCACGCGGATAAGTCAGCGTCTTCTCCACCTCTGAATATCTGAGGATGCTGTTGTCATAGAATACAGGCATCGATTGGTTGCCTCCGTGAACGATAGTCTCCTCTGTGTAAGAAGGAGTGTTTTCATCGCCCACGGCTGAGCCGGTCCCGTTACCGGCAAAGTAGGGTTCAGTACCCGGCGTGCCATAGCCAAGCCCATCTTTCCACGAGTACCATATCTGGTTCTCGCCGGCATCGTAGTCCTCAAAATCGTCCACGATAAGGAAGTTAGCTGTCGTAAAGCTCCAGACAGGACCTATCCAGGGACTGTCTGGGTTGGTGTTATTGACCTCATCGACACGCCAATAATAAGTGACATCCCATTCAAGTTTTCCGGGGTCGTAGCTCTCAGAACCAAGGGCCTTAGTGCCTTTGTACTCCGGCGAACTTGTATCGGCATCGCGCACGACCTCTTTATCTGTGCCGAAATAGACCTCATGCGAAGCGGCTGCTTCTCCCGGCGACCAGCTAAGAATCTGTGTCTGCTTTACATCCACAGCGACATTCGAAGGCTTCAGGCTCACAACGGCGCCCTCAGTAGTAAAGCTCCAGACGTCTCCTTTATACGTCTCGATAATATCAAACTCATCGACACGCCAGTAGTAAGTCTTACCCGTTTTAAGTGGACCGGGATTATAGGTCGTAGTTCCCTGAGGAAGACCTTCGGTTGCATTGCTCACATCGTCAAAATTATCACCGAAAAATACGGTATGTAATTTCGCACCGAAACCTGCCGTCCATTTAAGCTGCACACCCGTATCTACAAACTCGGCACCATCAGCCGGGTCTGGGTAGTACGCGGTCTTGGGAGGAATACTAAAGCTCCAGACATCGCCTTTCCACGGACTGTTCGGCTCGGTGTCATTGACCTCATCGATTCGCCAGTAATATGTCGTGCCCGGAACAAGGCCATCCGGATAAGGAAATCCGGGAAAGCCCGCAACGAAAAACGTATCGGCCTGGTTGCCCCGGAAAGTGTCACCGGCACCGTCGTTCACATTGTCAAAATTCTCGCCTAAGTAAACATCGTGCGAGACCGCATGACCTCCCGGCCTCCAGGAAATGTTCACCCATGTATCCGGATGGAGGGCTCCATCAGCCGGGTCAGGGCCCCAGGCATAAGGCCATATCTGGCCTTGCATAGCGCTCAGAACCTCAACCCCCGACAAAACGTGGTCGAAGATGCGGACCTCGTCGATAAGCCCTGTATAGTATCGTGAATCGAGGACATTCCCTCCGACAGCAATCGTATCCAGAGCATCCAATGGGCCATTATTCGCATGGTCAATAGTGTTCTCATGTTCACCGTTGATATATATACTGATTTTTCCTTCCTGTGCACTCCTCGTCGCGCTAACATGGACCCATTCGCCCGTTACAATGTCCCTGTCTGAGTTTACTGACAGGTCGGGGTTTCCACAGAAAAATGAGAGTTTTGTCCCCAGAACCGCCAGGATAAAGTCATTCGCCACGCCAGCAACATCCGACCATATCAGCCCGCTGCCTTGATAACCCTGGGAGCCCAGGCTAAGTCCAGGCGTATCTGTTTTAATCCAGGCCATTAACGTGAAGTCATCCTGCACGACCCGTTCGACCTCCACATAGTCGCCGGTACCATCGAACTCCAGCGCACTACCTGTCTTCCCAGTCGCCCATTGTGGGTCACCATTCAAGGTGCCATCGTGGCCATTGCCGGAAAAATCATGAGCAGTCGTGCCGGACCCCTCATCAAGACTCCAATGGACCACGAGGTCAGCTAAGGTATTACCTGCCACGCTCAGCACCAAAACAGAAATTAGATAAATCAATTTCTTAGACATAATAATCCTCCTTCACCCCGTCCCGTCTTTGCCGCAAGGCATCCTGCGGACGACGAGCGGGGTTCAAAAAATAAATATAGGTTGTTAATAGATATGTAATACTTCTTCACTGCGAAGCGCAAAGTTTCCACCACAACTCCGTACCTCACGCCATAACTCCTCCTTTCTCGAAAAACTACAAAGATTCCACACATCAAAAGCCAGAAATCAGATGTCAGATGTCTTATGTTCTCTGTCGTCTGTCTTCTGCTTTCTGCGAGTACGAACCTCACTGATTTTATTTATAACAAATCAACTATCTCTTGGTCAAGAAAAACTTTTGCAAACGACGTTGTGGCAACTTTAGCTCACTTTAGACACTTTAGGCACTTTCTCATTTTGTGAGCTTAAGGGCGAATTCGTCTGAGAGGCGCCTGCCGGTCGGGCACAGACACGTTACCTGTAATATGTAGCTCTGGTTTACGGCTAACTCGAAAGGCAAATTGAACTCGTAAGCCCTTAAAAAATCCCGCCAGTATTCGTCATTTGCAACCGGTTCAGTTAAATCAATATCCGGCCAAATAATAATTCTCCTTCCCTTAGGCTCAGCCGAGCGCTGAACTCTTTGGTATAATTCAAAACGAAATACGCAGGGTGATTTAATCTGAGAACCGAAAGAATCCAGCAAACTGACGTAAAGATTCATATTAGCCTGTCGGGTACCGCCGGGATTGATAAATTCAGTTAGCGGCATAATACTGATTTTCGCCGGAGCAAAATGAGAATAAACAGAGAGCCTTTCAAAATCGTTATCGGTCTGCGTAGTAAGTTCAGAAAGCCTCGGCATCTGCTCACAACCACCGCCCCCCAAAAGCATCGCCAGAAGACAGACGACAGAGGATAGAAGACAAAAAACAGAGGACAGACGACAGAAAACAGAAGACAGACGACAGAGGACAGAAGACAGACTCTGACTTCTGATTTCTGACTTCTGATTTCTAACTTCTGATTTCTGACTTCTGATTTCTGACTTCATAAATCCTCATCAAGCATGTGGCCAAGGCGGCGTTTTTTCGTTCGCAAATAGTCGATGTTGTGTTTGCCCGGCTCAGCTCTAAGCGGTATCTGCTCAACAATCTTTATACCATAAACCTCAAGGCGGCTAATCTTCTTAGGATTGTTTGTCAGTATGCGTACCTTCCTGAGTCCCAAATCGCGACAGATTTGGGCACCGATTCCATAATCACGCTTGTCAGCCATAAAGCCTAACTGTAGATTGGCCTCAACAGTATCAAGGCCCTGCTCCTGAAGCTTATAAGCACGTAGTTTGTTGGTCAGGCCGATGCCTCTACCCTCTTGCCGCAGATAAATCAAGGCACCTTTGCCGGCTTTTTCTATCATCTTCATCGCAGTTATCAATTGATAGCCGCACTCACATCTCTGCGAATGAAACAAATCGCCGGTCATACATTCCGAATGCACCCTGACCAGCACAGGCTCGTTATGCTCGATGGTTTTGCCGTTTTCATCGAGCCGGCCAACACTGCCTTTGCACAATGCCAGATGTGGCTCGGCTGAAGTAACGCTTTCATAGCCAATAAGCGTGAATTCCCCGTAGTCGGTAGGTAAATTGACGCACTCAAGGCGCTTGATTTGACTTTCACGCTGCAGACGATATTCTATGAGCTTGGCGATTGAGGCAATTTTAAGATCGTGCTTCTCGCAGAATTTCAACAGCTCCGGCACTCGTGCCATCGAGCCGTCTTCGTTCATAATTTCACAGATGACACCGGCCGGCCTTAAAGACGCTAAGCGCATCAAATCAACTGCACCTTCGGTCTGCCCTGCTCGAATGAGTACTCCACCTTCACGAGCACGCAGTGGAAATACATGACCGGGACGAATAAGGTCGCCCGGCCTGGCATCATCAGCAATTGCAGTCTGAACCGTCTGCGCCCGGTCGGATGCGCTGATACCGGTGCTTACTCCTTCGGCTGCGTCAATACTGACTGTAAAAGCCGTTCCAAACCGGGCGGTACTGTCAACGGTCTGTGGATACAGACCAAGCGAATCACATTTTTCAGCCGTCAGTGGCAGACATATAAGACCACGACCGAACCTGGCCATAAAGTTAATAATCTCAGGAGTTACCTTCTCGGCAGCGCAGACCAGGTCGCCTTCGTTCTCACGGTCTTCCGCATCAACGAGGACAATCATTTTGCCGCGTCGAAGCTCATCCAGAACCTCCCTTATTTCACTAAATCGTACAGCCACGTTCTTATCTCGTATTTGACATTCTGCGTTTCTGGCTTCGAGTTGTGAGTCGCCATTTGTTAAATACTATTGGCTAAGGACTATTGTTCGCCAGGCTTTGTTCGTACTGTTCAATATATCGACTTCCGTTGCGAATGTAAATAAGCGTTGTCAAAATAGCGGTACTGGCAGCCGACCACCAGAGAACCCGCAAAAACCAAATCCAGCCGGGCAAAACACCGGAGACCTCAGGAGCAATCAGAATTCCCGCCACCATCGACAACTGCAGGGTAGTGGCAACTTTACCGATGAACACAGGAGCAATGCGAATCTGTGAAGTAATAAGATAAACAATAACAAAACCGATGAGCAAAAACAGGTCCTTGCCGATAATCAAAACCACAACCGTCGGCGGCAGCAGAAAATCTTCCACATGTCCTCGCTGCGAGGACAACAGCAGGCACGCACAGGTCATAAGCAGCTTGTCCGCGAGTGGGTCAAGAAATGCACCGAGCTTTGTAATCTGCTTTTTCCTGCGAGCCAAATAACCGTCAATAGCATCACTAACCGCCATAGACAAAAAAATGACAGTTGAAACATATCGCATTGCATACCGTGCAGCGGGGCTAAGTACGGGGTCATTAACCTTCAACATAAAGCTGACAAATGGAATTATCAACAATATCCTGAGAATCGTAATGCGACTGGCCCAACTTAATTTCATAGCTTTGCCATTTACTATTGATAACCAATTATTGCCGTGTTATTCTAAATACATCACTCGCCTGAGCCGGTAACAATGGCACTTGTCCCTTTCAATTCCTTAGCAGATTTATAAACAGAAAAAGCAGATTTATCAAGAAAATTAGCCAAGTAACATAGTTATGATGGCTCTGAGAAAATGCTCTTGACATACGGTGTCAGCCGGAGAAAATTGACTTTGTGTGATTCTGCTACGTCTGGGTGCGTTTTATATCCAGCCGCGCTGAAGCAGAGAGCAAAAAATATGCGATTCGGAGTAAGTGGATTATGAGTCTAACTTCATTTTTGAAGAATAATGATGTTAAAGAAAAATTCCAACAAGAGTTCCCGAAACCGAGACTTACTGAAAAAAAAGAATTATTAGCTCCACCATTAACAGTACATTACTTTTTGGTGGGAACCGCGTTCGATTATCTTTTGCGGTTTTATCTAAAGCGGTTAAACCCACAGGCATTTGATAAACGCTGGGTCGCGGAAGAATCACTTAAGGTTTTATTCACGTTCAAAGAAGGGTTTGTTATTTATGCCGACACGGGTGAGGTGGATGTCGAGCCAGCCCTGAAGCCAGACAAGGCCGATATGGCAATGTTTCGCAAAATAAAACGCATCCTATCGGAAGCCCGCAACGAATATCAAGTGTATCTCAAAACAGGCAAGATAACTAAGACTCTTCTAACCTCAGCGATGCTGCTTGCCAATCTCGATATCATCTTTAGAACTGGCCGTTTCGAGGACTATGTAGAACTTGACACTGTCAGCAAGGAAGACATAAAGGACCTGGCGAACTTGATCGGCATTATCGATCCTAACCTCTTTAAGACAAAGAAAGTGTGTTTGCTAAATCCAACATTCGGTGAAGCTTCCAAGTTGGTTGGAGGAGCTGATGCAGACGTGATTGTTGATGATACCTTGGTTGAGATAAAAACTACAAAGAAACTACAGCTAACAAGAGACTATTACAATCAGCTCATCGGGTATTATACCTTGTACAAAATTGCTGGTATCGATGGTATGCCACCAAAACACAAAATAAAAAACGTCGCAATATATTTTTCGAGACACGCTTATTTTTATGTTATTCCGGTGCAAGGTCATATCAATAAAGCAGCTTCTTCAACTTTTTTGAAATGGTTCAAAGAAAGGGCTCAGACTGCTTGAGATTCTTAGCATCGATCCGTTATTATTCACCTATAAGCCAGATACTTCGGCTGCGCTTTAGGATGACAAACAGGGAGTGCAGTTACTACTTATCCTTTTTTTCAAGGCCGAGGCCACGGCCGGGATGTTCTTTCGATTTACCCTTGGCTTTGCCTTTGCCCTTCTCTTTGGCTCGAAGACCCTTAGGCAGTGCATCCTCAGATACAAACTCCCACGGACCGTCTATATGGACGCCTGCTTCCCATTGAATTTCGCCACGGCGATAATAACGGCCTTTAAAGTAGTAATGGTTGGGAAGATCAATGACAACATAGACGCCGCGTCCTGAATCATAAACGAGCTCCACACCGTGCTGTTTGTGGCGATAACCGTGCGCGGGAGCGTGCGGCGGAGGTCCATGTTTGTATATGCGCCTGTGGCCCGAACCCGCGCCAATCGAAAAGCTACTGCATGAGACGAGCATAAGCGTCGCGCAAACCAGAACAACAACAGATAAGGATATGGACTTAAGCCTCATAGTTAATCCCTCGAATCATTTCATTAATCAGTAACTCGTTAAAAAGCTACACCTCTATAAAATATATATAACAAAAGCAGAATGAATCAACAGATTATCGTAAAAAAAGAAAATTTCCCGAATATTTTATCGGCTTAATTTATTGATGTAAACCGCGATACTGATACAATCGATATGATACTTCTGACCATAAAACTATCAACGCATTATAGCGGATATAAAAGAGGCTCGCCGTGAGCAGTAAACTTGCAATAATATATCACGACCTCGCAGTTTTGCTCGATGCAGGGCTGCCGATAATAAAGTCACTTGACACGGTCAGCGAAGGATTACAAGGACATCTGAGGAACATCTTCTCCGGCTTAAGTAAATCTGTCTCCCGGGGCAATACCTTTGCAGATTCGATGGCCGAATATCCCATGGTCTTTGCCAGGCTGGATTTAATGCTGCTAAAGTCAGCGGAATTCTCGGGTGAATTGCCCAATTGTTTTAAGATGCTCTCCAACTGGTATGAGTTTAAAAATCGAATAAAGGGAATTCTCATCTCAGGATTAATTCTGCCGTTTATGATTTTTCATATTATGGTATTTATTGTTCCCCTTCCCTCTATGGTTTTAGGCAAAATCAGCTCAACCGAATACATGATGCAGATTGCAAAAGTATTAGGTCTCCTTTACCTGCTGATAGGAATAACCTTGGCTGTTTACCACTCCGTACCAAACAACGGACTTTTTCGCAGACTTTTAGATGTCCTGATACTGAGGATACCAATTCTGGGGCAGGCTGTTCGGCAGCTCTCAATATGCCGGTATTGCAGGGGCTTTAATATGCTCTACAAAGCCGGCGTACCAATAAAAGAATGTGCGGCACAAGCCACCGAACTAACAGGAAACTTAATCATAGCCGATATGTTTCAAGGCGGTGCGGCAAGCATAGCAGCAGGGAATATGGCCTACAAAGGATTTTCTAACAGATTACCTTTGGACTACCTTAATATTTGGCAAACCGGAGAACAAATCGGCGAACTCGACAAAATGGTTGATAAGATAGCTGAAATTGCCGGCGACAAAGCCGAGCTGCTGTTTATTGAATTCGCCCGATGGCTGCCAAGATTGCTTTATGCCCTGGTTTGTCTTGTGATGATTATACAAATATTTAAGATGGCAGGGGCTATATGGGGTTTGGCTAATTTTTCTGGCACCACATAACATTTTTGGCACATAGCATTGAGCTCTTTCTCATTGCGAGCAAACACTTACGTGCCTATAAGGCACTAAAGCAAGCGCAATACTGTTTAGCCCTCCAACCCCATGATCTTACCTGCCTATAAGGCAGCGTTGGGGGGTCAATTAAAAAACCGCCCTGGCCCCGCCAGGGCCTCCGCTTCGTTTAGCCCCGGGTTCCACCCGGGGTCCGCCCACACCAGAGATGTACCCATCAACCAATATGAAATCTCAAATCACAAATCACAAATCCCCTTCCCCCCCTACACCAACTCGACGCCCCGCGTCGAGCTTATTTAGCCCCGGTCTCTGGCCGGGGGTGCAGGCGTAAGGGAATGCTAAAATTTTCTTTGCCTTTTCCTTTTTCCTTCCAATTAACTAATTCACTAATTAACCAATTAACCCCAAAAAACACCTTGCCTTTTACATTCTTTTGTGTTATTTTCCGTGACTAAAGTCGTGATGCAGCCGGGAGCGGAAACAACACGAGATACGCTTCACGAGATACGAGATATGAAAGAGTGGCAGGTAAAGAAACAAATATGTATACTCCCCGACTTCCTATAACATTATGTCATACATATAAAAATATTGATTATGAATTTTGATATAACTTCACACGAACAAAGAATTTTCAATAATCAATTTCCGGATTGTAAAAATCTTGAGGGAAGAGGTGATATCATATTTGTTTACATTGATGAGTTTCAAGGAGACATTTATGAAATAGCTAATGCCCTCCAAGCTATGACAGATTTTTTGAAATACGTTACTTGCTTAAATCCAGCTCAATTCTTTAATTCAAGAATTATGGTTGGTCACAACAAAAACGCCTCCCAACCTAATTGGAGTGGTAAGGAAGACAATTACATATATATCCCCTGGGAAGATAAATATTTCAAAAAGGATAAGCTTCTTCATTCTTGCTCACACGAATTAGTCCATCCATTCTTTCGTGTTTCACCTCTCCATTATAGCAATGAGTGGTGGGGCGAGGGTTTCTGCGATTTTCTACGTGGTCCTGTCAAAAATCTCATGGGGTTGGAAGGAAAAGGATGGTGGAAGGAAAAGATTGAACAATCGCAATCGAACAAACAAGATCGTGGAGGAAATGTGGCTGGGCAATTAGTCCTAAGAGCACAGAAAGAAAATGGGGATCTTTATGATATAGATCAGTTTATCGCGCGGTTTATTAATGACCGAGAGGCTATCAGGATGTTTGTAAACTTTCTGTTTGACCGTTTTTCCGGTCGTCCTATGGGCGAAGAGTTTCGCGCCACTGAATGGATAAAAAAGAAGTTGGGGGATGTTTAGTTTAAATGTTTACTAGATCCAGTACTATCAGTTGTGTTCAGGGCTTGCTTTAGGATAGATAAAATGAAAGAACAACTCATATCGTTTGCAAACGATCTAAAATCAATACGTGAAATCGATTCTTATGATGAACAGGCAACAAAGCAAGTTATTGTCTTAAAGATACTATCTACTCTTGGTTGGGACATCTTTGATATAAACGAAGTCTACCCAGAATACGCTCTCAAGTCACAACGTGTGGACTACTCATTGAGAATTAACAACAAAGATAAAGTATTTATTGAAGTGAAGAGAATCCGTGAACAACTGGAATCTCACCATGAACAACTGCTTAAGTATTCATTCCAAGCAGGTGTGGGGCTGGCAGTCTTGACTAACGGTGTCAGTTGGTGGTTCTACCTCCCGCTGTTACAAGATGCGGCCTGGGAAGATAGGAAATTCTATACCATAGACTTTCTCCAACAAGAACCAGAGGATGTGGCCGATAAGTTCATAGACCTCCTTTCGAGAGACAAAATTTCATCTGGTAAATCTATCGAGAATGCCAAATCTATCTACGAGAGCCAACAGAAGAAGAATGTTATTCGAAAGACCTTACTAAAAGCATGGAACAAGATTATCTCTGAACCTGAGGAACCTCTTGTAAGCTTGTTGGCTAAGACTACTGAAAAACTCTGCGGCCACACAGTAGACAATGCTTTAGCGAAACAGTTTCTTTCGCGGAATGCAGAATGCCTAATCCTTCCAGAAAAACATATTAAAAGAACCAATGCAGTCGCACATAAGTCGATATACAGAACGACTGCTGAGCCAATGGATACATCTCGAACTGCTCTGTGCCTGGCCTATCTAAAAGAGCTGAGTCCAAAAGTGAAACAGGAGCATATTAAACTTCTAATTGAGATTGATAAGACGCATAAACATATCTTTGAGGTGGACTGGAACCATTCGGGAAAAGAACTCTTGATATTTGGTAAATCAGGTATCCGTCGCAAACCCGCAAATGCAGTCAAAGAGGTGTTTGGTAAAGACTTTCTTCGAAGTTACGGTAACATAGCGCGCAAGATGGGTTCATTTGTTGATACATCAACATCCTCTATCCAAGTGATAGCCCATTGTGCTGACGTTGAAAATCACATTTGGCAACTGAAAAAGACCAGAGTTATCCCTACTGCAACCAAAGTAGATATTTCGGTTAATAATAAATCTGAAACCTTTTTTGATTCAATCACTCCCTATAAACAAAAAAAGATTCTCGGCAACATAATGCAGAGAAGACAACTATGGAATGTTTTCTTGGAAAAGAAGAAGATGACTTCCGCCGAATTCAAAAAACATTCTAATTTCAAGCCAAAAGCGACTGCTGGTTTCATTATATTCCTGACACGAAACGAAATAGCCACGAGGTTTGCAGACACGTTCACCTTAAATGAGTCAGTGATACCTCAGATCAAGGAACTTCTAAAGAAATACTGATTGAACATGGAATTAAAGGAGAGGAATTTAAAGGTGTCCAGTGCTTTTTTGATTTGTGATGTGCAAGCGTGAATTCCGACAACCAGAGCGGATGTAAGAGAGAATAATGAAAGAGATACCGTTAGCCCCGTAAGGATTCCTGGAATACAGAATAAAGAATATGGAATTCGTAATGTTTAGCCCGCCGGTTTACCCGGCAGGTTTTTGTTTAAACACGAGAATCCAACTTTAGCTCACTTTAGGCACTTTAGCTCACTCCTCACTAACGAGAATCCATTATCTCACTTGGTAAAATGTGGGCTAAAAAAAGTGCTTTTTTGGCCATTTTTTCGTTGACTATTGTTTGAAAAATGTTAAAATACCCGTATGTTAGCCTGTCCCTTAGGGGCCAGCAGGTTAACATAAACCGCCAGCAGGCGAAGATATAGCGGAGAACCGCACGTTTTCGTATCAGCAGATACACGCCAAAAAGCATCGTTATTGAATGGTCGATAGTTAATCCTATGAACCGTTTCAGTCAACATCAAAGAGCAGGCTGGCGTACTTGTTTTCAAGTGGGCAACTGTAAAGTTGCCCAGCGGCCGAGGGACAAGCTGCGGGCGATGCTCGCATCAGCCCGGATTTGTGCCGAGGATGCGCCGCCAGCCGACTAGCTCTGTGGTCTCTGTGTGCTCTGTGGCACTTTTTATATTTCTCTAATCCGTGAAAATCTGTGTAATCCGTGGTTACCTTCGAGTCTTCGTGACTTGGTGGCAAAAATTCTCAAAAAATAACAAATGAGCCATTTAACCAAATTAACCATATTAACTAAATTAACCAATGAACCCCTAACAATGTACCACGAAACACGCAATACGTTGGAGTTTACCCCCGATTTTAGCTTTCTTGCTTTTCTGTCGGGGGAAATACAATCTACGAAATATAACGTACGAATTTATCAGAGAATTATGCAAAACAAACCCAATGTCAAGGACGCTCAAATTAACGTAAACTCTTATATGAAAAGTAAATATGAAAAATTGGACATTTGGTTAAGTGGAAAAAACAAACCCAATTCAAACCCAATCAAACCCAATCTACGAAAAGCCAAAATGAATGTAAACTTAATTTTAACAAAGGATTACAGAAAAAAAGACGATTTCTTAGTCCGAATAAACAAACCCAATCTTGTCCGCCGTAGGCGGATTCCAAAAATGAACGCAAACGTATATATTATGGAGGATTATGAAAATGAAACCGCCTTCCGGCCCAAAAAAACAAACCCAAACAAACCCAATCTTGTCCGCCGTAGGCGGATTCAAAAAAGGCCAAAATACCTTGCCAAAAAATCTGGCCACAACCTCTATAATTTACTCTGTAGATATTCCCTTGATGGAAAGCACTGCGATGGTATAATTGCTGAGGTTTATTAAGGGCAAAAAAATGGCTGTATTAAATGTTAATATCGACCACGTAGCAACTGTCCGGCAGGCGCGCAAGACCGATGAGCCGGACCCTGTCTGGGCGGCGGCTGAATGTGAATTGGCCGGGGCAAATGGAATCACCATTCACCTGCGCCAGGATAGACGCCATATCTGCGACCGTGATGTTCGGCTGTTAAAGGAAACAGTCGCGTGCAAACTGAATCTTGAGATGTGTATGGCCGAACCGATAGTCAAAATCGCCGAAGAAATTAAGCCGGACCAGGTAACTTTAGTGCCCGAAAAAAGAGCCGAGCTGACCACCGAAGGCGGTTTGGATTGCGTCAAATATAAAAGACGCCTTGCCGAGGTCGTCAAAAGAATGCACACCAAACGTATCCTCGTAAGCACCTTTATCGCGCCCGACAAAGAGCAAATAATCACCTCAGCCCGGACAGGCTGTGACGCCATCGAGCTGCATACCGGTATGTACGCAAACGCAAAGGGTCAAAGAGCTATCAAAAAAAGATTGAGCGAGCTAAAGTGTGGCCGCGACTTAGCAATGGAAAACAAGCTGGTGGTTCATGCGGGCCACGGCCTGACATATCGTAACATCTCAGGAATGGCACATATCAAAGACCTTTGTGAGTTCAATATCGGCCACAGCATTATAGCCCGGGCGGTCTTCGTCGGCATAAGGCAGGCAACAGCCGAAATGATAAAATTAATAGACAAATTCGGTTCGTAGTTCATAAAAGGAGACGAAAATGTTTACAGGGGCAATGGTGGCGTTGGTTACGCCTTTTCAAGAGGGCGAAATCGATTTTCAAACGCTCGATGAGCTCATCGAATTCCAATTAGAGGGCGGCATAGACGGGATAGTCCCGGTAGGAACGACCGGCGAATCGCCTACCTTAAGTCCCGAAGAGCACAAACAGGTCATCGAAAGAGTTGTCAAGACCGTGGGCGGACAGGTACCTGTAATTGCAGGCGCCGGCTCAAACAGTACCGCTGAGGCAATTGAATATACCGAATTTTCAAAAAAGGTAGGTGCTGATGCAACATTGCAGGTCGGGCCATACTACAACAAGCCAACTCAGGAAGGTTTTTATCAGCACTTCAAGGCAATAGCAGAAGAGGTTGACCTGCCCATAGTATTGTACAACATACCGGGCCGATGTGGAGCCGGTATGACGCCGGAGACTGTTGCACGTTTGGCTGAACTCGAAAACATCGTCGCAATTAAAGAGGCGACCGGCAGCCTGGACCAGGCCAGCGAAATTACGACCCGTTGCGATCTTACTATTATATCAGGCGACGATTCCCTAACGCTGCCGTTGGCTTCGGTCGGCGGCAAAGGCGTTATCAGTGTCGTGGCTAACATAGTGCCCGCAGATGTCAAGGCACTGACCGATTTAATCCTTGAAGGAGATTTTGTCTCAGCCCTGAAATGGCACAAAAAACTATTTACGCTGTGCAAAAGTATGCTTACCCTGGCAACTAATCCGATACCCATTAAGGCGGCAATGGCGATACTCAATATGTGCTCCGACGAATTGCGATTACCGATGACACCGCTGGAAGAGGATAAAAAAGTCATCCTCGAACAAACATTGAAAGACTACGGCCTTTTAAACTAAAAACACCTTCAGCTTTTCTGCCACTGTTGTGCCTCGTGATAGGTCTGGAAGGTTGCGGAAATCATCTTACTGACGGTATGATTTTGTCTTAAATAATCCTGTGCGGCTTTGGCTATTTTACGTGCGAAGTCGCGCCTGTCTAACAGACGCTGCAGAACACCCGCTATACTAAGCTCATCATTCGGGTCAAAGATTACGGCGGTCTGGCCCTCAATAATTAAATCATCTACGCCACCCTGACAGGCTGCGACAGCGGAACCGACACTCATCGCCTCTACCAACAAAGTATTAAAAGTAGAGCTGGGCTGAGGCTGTATGAAAATATCGCCGGTGGCAAGAACCGACCGCCAGGGCCTTAATCTTGGGACAATGGTAACAGTCTGCAAAAGACCAAGTGCAGCCAGCAATTTCCGCAATTGCCCTTCGGCCCGTCCGCCGCCACTTACAATCATCATAAATTCATATCCGTCAATCATTAGATGCCTGACCGCGTTAAATAAATTCTCAAAGTCATCGGCATTATCCAGAGGATGAGCCATCACAATAGTAGCGGGGTGGGAAGGCTCAGAAAAACATACGTTGCCTTCGGCTACAAAAGTGCCGATATTTATCTGCTCAATCCGCTCGGCAAGTTGAGGATAGGCTTCGGCAATATCAGCAGCGATACTTTTAGCCGGGGTAATGATTTTTGCACAAAGCCTCGATGAAACAGAAAAGCGAACCAAATGCTTGGCAAGCGAATTAACCATCAACACATAAGGCAAATCCAATCGACGAGCCAATCGCTTTGTAAGCAATGCCTCGCTCTCGCACAGGCAGTGTAAAACAGTAGGCTTGAATTTTGCAAGCTGTTCGACAAGCAGCCTTCTATTTAGATGCCCGGTCAACGGCAATTTAAAAACGGGGTGGTTGATAACCTCAGCGGCGCCGGTGAACAGAGAGTCCGCATCGTAGCCCGGCGGACAAACCAAAGCTACAGGAATCGACTCGTCCGCCAAACCAACTAATAGATGCTCTAAGAATATTGAGTATTCAGAAACTGTATGCTCCGATGCAATCAGAGCTAATCGAAGTGATTGCTTTGTGTTTTTTTCCAATGTCAAATTCGTTTGCTCCTTGTTCGCTTACTTGCTCCTGTTTCGTATTTCGTATCGCGTATGTCGTATATTCCATCGCATCTACAATTGAATAAATACAACACACAATCACAAGACAATATGCGTAATATATTATCGCAAAACCACTCTTCCTGCCATTAAAAAACAAAAAACGCAACCATACTACAAGGTTATGTTTTCTAAAAAACATTTACCCATAACTTTTTTCTACATAACTGGCTTTTATGCATTTTTAACCTTGCGATCATCAGTGTGTTTGTTATAGTTGATACAAAGTTATGCTATTGTTACAGAAAAAAACAAAAGCTGTTCCTTTAATTCCATCGGCTTTTTATATTTTCCCTCGTTTATTGACCCCTCGCCGATACCACTAAATAAGAGAGAAAATTATGAGTAAACTACTTATTGTTGCAAACAGGCTGCCATTTAATATAACAAAAAGAACAGGGAAGTTTCACTTTCGCCCCAGCCCGGGAGGTCTTGCCACCGGCTTATCTTCACTTTCGGAGTCTTATGAGCAGCTCTGGATAGGATGGCCGGGAATAACGAGCGAGAAGCTGACCGGCGAGGGAAAGGACCAAATCAGAGAAAGATTGGCTGGTGAAAATTGTCGGCCGATATTTCTTTCGAGAAAACACATCAACCATTATTATTTGGGATTTTGCAACAAAACTGTTTGGCCTCTTTTTCATTACTTCCCAATGCGTACTGTATATGAAGAGCACTTCTGGAAGACATATAAGCAGGTGAATCAAATCTTTTGCGATGAGATATTTGAGATTGCCAAGCCTGGTGATTATATCTGGGTTCACGATTATCAATTAATGTTACTTCCGCAACTTCTTAGGGAGAAACTGCCGGAACTCGAAATTGGCTTTTTTCTGCATATACCGTGGCCTTCATTTGAGTTGTTCCGACTCCTGCCCTGGCGAAAAGAAATTCTGAACGGTTTGTTGGGTGCTGACCTAATAGGATTCCACACCTATGACTATGTTCGACACTTTCTCAGCAGCGTGAGCAGAATAATGGGTTTTGAACATACTTTAGGCAAAGTCGGTATGGGCAACCGTATTATCAAGGTCGATGCTTTTCCTATGGGCATCGATTACGAAAAATACTCCAAGGCCATCAGTAAAGCCGGCGTTAGGAAGGAAGTGGACAAAATACTTCAGGAAGTAGGAAAGCGTAAAATCATTATATCTATAGACAGACTGGACTACACCAAGGGTATTATTCAGCGATTAGAGGCTTTCGATTTATTCTTGTCTAAAAATCCCGAATATAAGGAAAAAGTTACGTTAATTATGGTAGCTGTCCCATCTCGCACAGGCGTTGAGGACTACAAGATGCTAAGAAACAGGCTTGAGCAGCTTGTGGGAAGGATCAATGGAGAACACGGAACTATGGGCTGGGTGCCTGTCTGGTATCTTTACCGATTTCTGTCCTTCAGAAGGATTACAGCACTGTACAACGTTGCTGATGTGGCTTTAGTAACGCCCCTGAGGGACGGGATGAACTTAATAGCAAAAGAGTTTATAGCAACCAAAACCGAAGGCAGAGGCGTTTTGATTCTCAGCGAGATGGCCGGTGCGGCAAGTGAATTAGGCGAGGCCCTGATAGTCAATGCAAACAATAAAGGAGCAATAATAAAGGCCATCAAGGAAGCCCTCGAGATGCCCCTGTTAGAGCAAATGGAGCGCAACAGATTAATGCAGGAAAGGCTTAGACGTTATGATGTTTCAAAATGGAGCAGTGATTTTTTGAACGCGTTATTTAATATTAAAAAAACACAGCAAGAGCTCTCTGTCCGCAAACTATCCGAACCTTCTAAGCAGAAATTGATTAATGATTATGCCAGAAGCCGGAAACGATTGCTACTGCTCGACTATGACGGCACGCTTGTAGGTTTTAAAGGCAAGCCTGCAGAGGCAGAGCCGGATGAGGAAATTATGAGCTTGCTGCAGAGTTTATCAAGCGACCCTAAGAACAATGTTGTAGTAATAAGTGGTCGGGACAAAGCAACGTTGGCTCAATGGCTTGGCCGCCTTGACGTAGCATTAGTTGCTGAACACGGGGCTTGGATTAAACAAAGAGGTGAAGACTGGCAATGTATGCAACCTTTGGAGGCAGACTGGAAAGATACAATTAGGCCTATTATCGAGCTTTATTCGGATCGAACCGCAGGCTCTTCGGTTGAAGAAAAGGACTTTTGTCTGGTTTGGCACTATCGTAGAGCGGACCCTGAGCTTGCCTATCTCAGAGAGCAGGAACTAAGAGGCGCTCTGCTGAATCTGACAGAAAACCTCGATGTCGGCGTGTTTGAAGGCAGTAAGATCCTTGAAATAAGGAATATCGGTGTAAGCAAGGGCCGAGCAGCGGAATTTTGGACTGGAAAGCAAGATTGGGATTTTTTGCTGGCGGCAGGTGACGATTATACCGATGAAGAAATGTTTAGTGTCCTACCGAATGGGGCATATTCTATAAAAGTAGGAATAAGTATTTCAAAAGCCCGATTCAACGTGGATACCCTGAACGAGATTAGGTCGTTACTCAAAGAATTGGTAGGGAGTTAGTATGTTACGTCTTGAAGATTTTCGTCATATAGTATCTGACGATACATTAGCTGAAATTTACGCCAAGGCAAGGCGCCTCTACGGCAAACACATTGTCCACCTAAATGCCACATATCAGGGTGGCGGCGTAGCAGAGATTTTATATTCCCTCGTGCTTCTAATGAATGATGTGGGTATAGATGCCGGCTGGAGAATTTTACATGGGAGCCAGGAGTTTTTTGAGGTCACAAAGAGTTTTCACAATGCTCTTCAAGGGGCGAAGCTAAATTTATCGCAAAGAAAAAAACGCATATACCTTCAAGTCAACGAGAACTTTTCAAAGTTTTCCCACCTGGACCATGATTGTATCATTATTCATGACCCTCAACCGCTCTCAATCATACAGTCTTACAGGAAATCCCAGCCCTGGATATGGCGATGTCACATAGACCTGACTAACCCGCATAAAGAATTATGGGATTTTCTGAAAGGCTTTTTGCTTAAATATGACCAGATTGTTGTATCAAGCGAAAAATACTTCAAAGATGACCTTCCGGTTGATCAGAGACTAATGTTGCCAGCTATTAATCCTCTTAGCCAGAAGAATAAAGATATCAGTAAGAAGACCATGATTGAATACATAACCAAGGCTGGCATACCCACAGACAAACCGATAATTACCCAGGTCTCGAGGCTCGACCCATGGAAGGATCCGGAGGGAGTGATAGATGTATTTAAGCTGGTTAGGCAAAAAGTCGATTGCAGACTGGTTTTCTGCTATAACGTGGCCAGTGATGACCCCGAAGGCATGAGGATGTACAACAAGGTCCTGCGAAAAGCCAATAAACTTTATAAAAATGGCCATATTATTTTTGTTGTTGGTAATAACGAAACACTGGTCAATGCGGTCCAGCGATTTTCAGACGTAATAATTCAAAAATCGACGAAAGAAGGCTTCTGCCTTTGTGTTACCGAAGCATTGTGGAAAGGCACACCAGTTGTAGCCTCAGATGTAGGGGGCATACCTTCTCAAATAGAGGATGCTGAAAATGGCTTTTTGGTTGCCCCAAAAGATACGGAAGGATTCGCAGACAGAATTATTCATTTACTTAAGAACCCTGATGATGGTAAAGCTATCGGCCAGAAGGCTAAAGAAACCGTAAGGCAAAAATTCCTGATAACGCGGTTGCTTTCAGACTACCTGTATATGTTAAATTCCATAATCAAATAATCATTCAAGCAAGGTATTTACGCTTGAGGTGTTTGTGTAATCTTTTTTGTCAGCTCCCCCAATAGGGTGTGCATTTGGGGGTCGGATTTCTCGGCCTGGCTTATCTTGCTGCAGGCGTGCATAACGGTAGTATGGTCTCGGCCTCCCAAATGACCGCCAATTTCTTCGAGGCTGTGTTTGGTTAAATTTCTGGCTAAGTACATGCAAATCTGACGAGGCTCAGTAATGCTCTGGCTGCGCTTTTTGCTCTGCAAATCCGCAAGGCGAACGTCAAAATGGCTCGTTACCACCTCGATAATATCTGTGATACTGATATGTCTGGCTGCCGCTTTAATCTGTCCTTCCAGAGCCCTCTGAGCTAATTCGAGGTCGATTACTTTGTCGGTGGTAGTCGCCACGGCATAAATGGTTGTCAAAGCGCCTTCCAATTCCCTGATGTTTGCGTGCAGTTTGCGAGCGATGTATTCTGCTATTTCATCGGAAATATTAAGGCCCCGAAGATGTGCCTTCTTTTGGACGATTGCAACTCTTGTCTCGTAGCTCGGTGGGTCTATTCTGGTAACCAGACCCCAGTTGAATCTGCTGATAAGGCGTGCTTCAAGCGAAGGAATCTTGCCGGGCGGGCTGTCGGCGCTGAGGATGATTTGTTTGCCGTTGTTATAAAGGGCATTAAATGTGTGGAAGAACTCTTCCTGGCTATGCTCGCGTTCACGCAGGAACTGAACGTCGTCGATTACCAGCATATCGACAGTGCGAAACTGGCTTTGAAAACCAGACAAATTCCCTTCCTCGATCGCTCTGATAAATCTGTTGACGAAATCTTCACAGCTTAAGAATTGAATGACGGCACCACGCCTGTTAGAAGCGTCCGCCTGAGGCGGATTAGATTTTCGCTGGGCCTCGAAACAGACAGCGTGCAAAAGATGGGTCTTTCCCAGGCCGGAATTGCCGTAAATAAAAAGAGGATTGTAGGTATTTCCTGGCGATTGACTTACCGCAACACAGCTTGCATGAGCAAGTCGGTTGCTCGGCCCTACGACAAAATTATCAAAGGTATAGTCAGGGTGAAGTTTAAGGATTCCTATTTTGACTTCGGCGAGCTCTCGTCTAGGCGAAGCCCGCCGTAGCCCGGCAGTCGAGCCGTGTTTCTTTTGCAAAATGGCTTCATCAGTTCCGGACCCGAAGCGTCGTGAGCTGCTGTCGAGTTTTCCGGGAGTGTCAACGCCGAAATCTACGGTGATAAGATGGCCTGTTATCTGCTGAGCGGCCCGAGTGAAACTACTTTTGCAATTGTCCTGCAGGAACTGAACGGTTGCTTCATCGGGACAACCTATCCCGAGCGAACCGCCATCCAAATGCAATACCGTCAAACTGTCGAACCACTTGCGGGCGTTGGCCGGGTCAAGCGTTTTTGTACGGTCGATTATATCAGTGAAAATATCTTCAACTTCGCGAACTGCCACGTCACCATCCTTTGTGAATCGATGCTATATGCGAAAAATAACTGCTCATAAACGGTTATTGGTAATTACCATTCACCATTCACCATTTGCAATTGGTGTGGAACGGTAGTGGGAAATCTAACTTGAATCGCTCGGTTTGTCAAAGAAAATTACTCCGTCAGAAGTAAAAAACAAAAAAATACAAATTTTTTTCGTGACCAATGAAAGCCCTGGAAAATTAAATCTTAGCCGGACTTGAAATTTTCACAAATCCCGATAATATCGGGGCTTCGTCAGTTCCTTTAGAAGCAAGGTGGCAGACTCTAACCGGGCCAGATAGAATTTTTAGCGAAAGGTAAACCGCTATGGGAATCTTTACCAAAACAGCAGGATACTTCAAAGACCGATTAGGTAAAACGCGTGATAAGATCAGCAAATCACTTTCGTCGGTACTGAGTCTTGGCAGAAATATCGATGAAAGCCTGCTCGACGAGCTGGAAGAAACGCTGATAAGCGACGATATCGGGGTTGAAACGACGGATAAGCTCGTATCAGAGCTGCGCGAAGCCTATCGCAGCAGGCAAATCGCAAAGACCGACGATATCATACCGTTTCTCAAAGAGCACATTAAAAGCTATTGGCCGGACCGCGACAGACAACTACATCTGGCCCAGTCCGGCCCGACTGTTATCCTTGTCGCCGGCGTCAACGGCACCGGCAAAACCACAAGCATCGCCAAGCTCGGGTATATTTTAAGCAAAAACAACAAAAAGGTCATAGTCGCCGCCTGCGATACATTCCGCGCCGCCGCCGTAGAGCAATTGAGCATCTGGGCCGAACGTATCGGCGTGCAAATCGTGAAGCACCAAACCGGCGGCGACCCGGCGGCCGTCGCCTTCGACGCCTGTGAGGCTGCTGCTGCAAGGAACGCTGATATCCTGATTCTCGACACAGCCGGGCGATTGCACACGAAAAAAGACCTGATGAAGCAACTGACAAAAATTCGCGATGTCGTAGCCCGCAAAATCCCCGACGCTCCAAATGAAGTGCTGCTGGTTCTCGATGCCACTACCGGGCAAAACGCAATTGCTCAGGCAAAGTTGTTCACCGAAGCGATTAACGTTACAGGGATATTCTTAGCCAAGCTTGACGGCACCGCACGGGGCGGAATCGTTATCGCCATCAAAGACCAGCTCGATATACCGGTGAAATTCGTTGGCTTAGGCGAAAAGCCGGAAGATATCGCAGAGTTCGACCCGAACACTTTTGTAGAGGCACTGTTTGATTAAGCAAACAAGAGAGTTTCTTTTTCGGACCGCTTAATAAAAGGGAAAGGCTTCAACTGTGTATAATATTTTATCCGCTAAAAAAATTCTCTTTCTCTTAGTGCTCCTAATTGGCACAAATGCACCGGCACAAGAGGCGCCACTCACACCAAAACCGGTTCCGCGCATGCAGGTCATACCGATGCCTTACCAACAGGTTTCTTTTCAGCGCGACGGCGAGGAGCTTACCCGATACCACTTCGGCCCCGGTCTTCATCGGCCTTTTCTGTTTCCGGTAATCGGCCCCTCAGGGCGGTCCCTTACACGTATCGGACACCCGCACGACCCGGAATCGCACAGCCACCATAATTCCGTCTGGATTTCTCATAATGATGTCGATGGAGTAAGTTTCTGGAGAGACCGTGGGGGCGGGAAAATTCGCCACAAACGCATTGTTAAGTTTGAAGACGTCGGCGAACGTTCGACCATAGTAACAGAGAATGAGTGGCTCACCAATGAAGACAAAGCACTGCTTTTAGAAACACGCCGGGTAACGGTACTCCTGCTCCCGGATTCTGAATGGTTATTGATAATCGATATGGAATTCAAGGCCAAAGAATCAACGGTTACACTCGGAAAAACCCCTTTTGGAATGATTGGCGTGCGAATGGCCAAAACTATCGGTGTCAATGACGGCGGCGGGAGAATTCGTAACTCCGAAGGAGCAGTCAACGAAAAAGAGATTCTTTGGAAACGAGCCAGATGGGTTGACTATTCCGGTGCTATTACAAATGAAAGACTGGAAGGCATTACGCTATTCGACCATCCGGACAACCCGAACTTTCCCACCTACTTCCACGTCCGAAATGATGGCTGGATGGGAGCTTCTCTAACATTCGATGGACCAAAGAAGATTCAGCCAAATGAGCCTCTGCATCTTCGCTACGGGCTATATATTCACAGCAATATGAGGGACCCCGCAAGGCGGGAACCCAAAGCCAAAGAAGCTATTGAAGCAATGTGGAAACAGTTTACCAAAATTCATACAACGAATCCGGCAAATCCTTCGGGAAAAAAATAAAACACATCTCAACAACTATGAAATCAGTTTGCGCCTTTTATTTCGAGATTACCACGGACAGTTGCAGCACCCTCGGCGATTGAAAGACCACCGCGATTTACAATATTGTCAGCGATTAAATTGTCCCGGCCGCTTGTTAACTGAATTGACGCTCCCTTCATCGGCTCCCGGCGGCGCTCAATTACAGAACAGCCCGTAACACGACACCGCACTGCATCTGTTAAGGTAATGCCGCGGTACCTGAAATCCAGAACCTGGCAGTTCACGATTGCGACATCCTCGCTTGCCTTGACGTCAATGGCGCCGCCACTCTGTGAAGAACCCTGAAAACTGTTTTCGATAATCGTGTCCGAGAGAGTAACCCCCTTGCAGCCTTCAATAAAAATGCCGTCAACCAGTTGTTTTTTCTTGTGGTCCGGATTCCAATCGATGTTATTATTGCCGACCACGATGTTAGCGCAGTCTTCGAGCCAGAGAGTATGCTCGGCGGCACTATAGAGGGAGTTGGCGGAGATAGAAACACCACGGCAGTTGACTAAATGAATGTTGTGCGTTTGACTGCCGATAAGGTTTCCTGTTATGGCCAGAAGACCACCGACTTTGAGATTCTTGCCGCCGAGAAAGCGGATGTTGGCTCCGCCTTGGCTGGGTCTGGCCTGGATGGTATTACCGACTATTGTGCCTTCCCTGAACGAGCTGCCGGACGGTGTCATATCTATCAGGACGTCCGCTGAGCCTTTGCTTTTGGCATCGTAGTTGTACTCGATGTCGTTGCCGACTATTTGAAAGTTTCGCATTTCACCACCCAACAGCCGGATTCCCGCAACCGGATTGTAACTGATATGACTATCGGCGATAATTGCCTGATGCAAGTTCACCTTATTGAAGTCAATCCCAACTTGCCTGTTATGATAGATATGGCAGTGGCCGATTATCAAATTGCGATTGCGCTTTACCAGCTCAACGCCAATTTTACAACGTCGGATTAGCAGATTAGTAAGTGTGGCCTTCATGGTTTTCTCAAGGCGCAGACCAATTGATTCCGGATGGGCACCCCTGATTTCAAATCCGGTTATAAGCGGCAGTCTCTGGTGCTGCCAGACTTGGTCACGAACACTGTCAGGGTCACCGGTTCCATCGTGAGTGCCAATAAAATGAAATGCCGGCCCCGGCCCTGCCATAATAACAGTAGCCGTACCGTCTCCGACCAGCGAAGTTCTGTCGCATACATTCAAATCCACTGCGACAGTGCGGGTAAGACGATAGCTTCCTTTTGGAAAGTACAAAGCGCCTGTGCCGGCTTTCAGGGCTGCCTCTATGGCGGCAGTATCATCCGCCCTGCCGTCACCCACCGCTCCAAAGTCCTTTACTCCCGCGCTTTCTTGCCCGCCGCCCCGACTCGCGTCGGGAGACGCGTGGGCAGGCGAAAGCAAGAGCGGGGGTGCAGCAATGCCGGCCGGCATTGTATTTACCGAATCAGCCTGATTCGACGGCCCCACAGCAAACGCAGCAGCAGTTACAAAAAACAAAATCAAAACAGGAAAATTTTTGCTCACCATCTCCGCACACGTCCTTTCTTATTAAAGTAAAATCTGCCAACAATTCTCAAACTCTGGGATAACCGCCCAGATATTCGGTCTTTGGCAGCTCTCCTACCAGCGGCATCGCGTATTCGATAAAGGCGTCGGTTACGCCATTGCCTTCGGCGTTAATGAATTCGTCGGACATCAACTTAGTTTTCTCGGCCACGTTGCTAAGCTCGGTACGGAATAATTCGATTTTATAATCAGCACCGTTGCCGAGACGTTTTATTGCCACTGAGCCGCTGTCTTCAATCATAGCATACTGGACCGCGTGACGCCCGCACCACCGGGCCTCACGCGCATCCACCTCTGATCGCAAACCGGGAAAGCTCCTCTGCAGGTAGCCGAAGGTATCAGCCCGGACACGCTTGACCTTTAGCTTGGTCTTGACCTGTCCTGCTAAAAAGTCAGCAAGAGAGCCTGTGCCGGACAGTTGTATATTTCCATGCGCATCGGTTTCCGCCTGCTCGGCAAGTTTCTTCGCCCAGGTAACACCGTCGGCATCGCAGATTCCTTCGCTGGCCGTAACGACACATCTGCCGAGCTTCTTAATGACAGCTTCCACATCGCTGAGAAATTTGTCCATCGAAACGGGCTTTTCGGGAACATAGACCAGATGAGGGCCATCGTCATCCCTTTGCTTACCTAATGCGGTAGCAGCGGTCAAAAAGCCGGCGTGTCTGCCCATAATCACATCAATTTTTACGCCCGGCAAGGTCCGGTTATCCAGGTCATCACCCATTAGGGCACAAGCCTCAAACTTGGCAGCGGTTCCATAGCCCGGACAATGGTCGGTAACCAGCAGGTCGTTATCTACGGTTTTGGGGATGTGAAACGCCCGAATATCAAAGTTCTCCTTGTCGGCCACCATATTGAGGATATGAGCGGTATTGGCTGAGTCGTTGCCGCCGATGTAGAAAAAGTATCTGATATCGCGCTTCTTAAAAACCTCAAGAATCTTAGCACAATATTCTTCATCCGGCTTATCCCTGCTGGAGCCAAGGGCCGAACATGGTGAAGCAGCTACCAATTCGAGCGTATTGGCTGAGAGCTTCTTCAAATCGATAAAGTCATCATTGGCCATTCCGACTACAGCGTGTTTCGCGCCATAGAGGTTCTGGATTTGCGGATGTTTGTTTGCCTCTTCGATAACGCCGACCAGAGAGGCGTTTATAACGCCGGTCGGACCGCCTGATTGTCCTACTACCGCATTTGCCCCGTTAGAAATCCCCCATTTTCGGGGTACTTTATTCTTTCTGGAATTTCTAACGGGGTTTGCTTTCGGTGCATCTGCCATTTTATATATTCTCCATCAAAATTCCTTACGTTACCATCACTGAGAACGAGATTATACAAAGCCAATTCAAAGACACAAGGATAATCGGAAAACCTGTCCTGAGCGAAGTCGAAGGATTGGCTTTGATTGGGTTTGAATTGGGTTTGTTTTCACCAAGTGTCCAATTGGATTTATTTTCATAAGCCATTTTTGAAAAGATACTTACGTTCATTTGGGAATATTTAAAATTGGGTTTGTTTTGCATAAAAAGGGCTGATTTGTAGAGAATCCTCGACAAATGTAGAGGGCAGATGCTCGTATTGCGTATTGCGTATCGCGTATTGTGTATTGCATAGATAGTAACCCAGGTTTGCATTTGGTAGTCTGAAATCCGAAATACTAAATCCGAAATCCGAAACAAATCCAAATTACACAAAATTAAATGTTCAAAACGGTTCCCTGCCTAAGGCATGGAGGGATTCGGGCTGGCTGGCTCTAAGACCTTGCCACGCTGTGGCTTACGACATGCAACTTTGAAATCTTTCGCCTGCTGGCGGTTTATGTCTGCCTACTGGCTAACATACGGGTATTTTAACGTAATTACAAACAATGTCAACAAAAAAATGTCCAAAAAAGCACTTTTTTTAACCACCTATCCTGAGTAAAAGTCTAAGGGATATTAGATTCTCGATTTTTGAGAAAAACCATCCACTTCGCTCAGTGCGTTCGCTCAGTGGCTTCCAGCGGTCGCACCATTAAAACAAAATTATTTGTTATGGACTGGTAAAAGGGTACAATATAAAACAATAACCTTGGGTGAGCAATAAAAGGTAGATGTAAAGACACGAGTTTTTAGTCAAATGGATTTCTGAGAAGAAAAGTAAATTAAAGCTTTGATTCTCACGCCTCAGAAACAGTTAATAAGGGCAGCTTGCTGAATCATATCATGAAAAGGATATGAGGAATAAACAAAGGATGGAACAACCTTCTGAAGTAGTTAAAGGCTTTTATGAATATTGCATACAAGGGATACAGAATCTCAGAGAAAGGCCGAAAATTGAGGAAGAAATCGGAGAAGTATTTACTTTCGAACAAGCTTTTTGGATACATGTTGTAGGAATGGCATTGTGTACATGGGATGATGATTCTGAGTACGAAATTAGATTAAGTGAGATATTCAGAGTGTACTTGACTATATATCGTGAGGAAATCGTCAGAAACATGAGCACAGAAGATGAATGGCTTTTCATCAAAAACCTAAAGGATAAATATGACACAGCAAATAAAATTTATGAGAAAGAAGACGAACGAAGAGTTACTCTTCATTTAGCAAAGCTGGCACTTGGAGAAGAGATTAATATTATTAGACTTTCATTAGCGGGATTAGATATTATATCACATCCAATTTCAACTTTTCCCATCCCTTTCAGATTAGTAAAAGATATTTGAGATACATTAGAATTGAATGAATTTACCTGATAAATCAACACTTTTAGAAAAGGGCTCAAAGATGAAATACAAAATAAAAGGTCACAAGTTGATAATAACTATAGACTATCTCGACCCGTCAGAACCATCTATACCTAAGAGACGACCCAATGGACTACATCAACACATACCGGTGAGCGATAGCTTCCAAGGGATGCGAACGGACTTTGCTTACGAAAAAGTCTATATAATCGAAGATGCGCTGCATATGGCAAAAAAGAAGGGAATGACCACTATATAGCATAATATTATTCGGGACAGGCACCGTTTTCTACGTACAACCTGCGACAGAAAATGAGTACACGGAGACTCATTTGACCTCAAACTCGGTGGCCGGAGTCAGGAAATACAGCCACTTGGCGATGGATTCGGATTTGAGGATTGCTGAGGCGGCGCGGCTGTAAAGGTCCAACTGGCGGCGATAAAATTCGGCTCGCTCGCGAACCTGGCCAGAGGTTATGTTATCGGTTTTAAAATCTATAATAACCAGGCCTTGCGGTGTTTTAATCAGCATATCAATTATGCCCTGAATAATGATGGTATCTCGTATTCGGCCATCCCCATCCCCGTTCTTGCTTTCACAAGAAGGCACGGGGATGAGGCTGCCACCCAACGTGAAGCGTGAAGCGTGAAGCGAATCAGTAGGAGCCATCCCCAAGCTTCGCTTGAGGCTGCCACCCATTGTATCGTGGGTGTGAAAATCTTGCCATTCGGAAGCGGGTAGTGCGAAGGTGAACGGCCATTCACGGAAAACAGTGTTATCAACATCAAAAATCATCTTACCAAGGTCGCTTTCAAAAAATGTAACTATCGAGCCGGAGTTGATATTCCCGGCGACGGCTGAGCTTATGGCATTGTCGGCTAAAAGTTTGTCCTTCGTCTTTTCGATAGCTTCTTCTGTTACAGGCCCGGTCAAATCAAGCTGAGAGATTATGAGGTGCGTAGCTGTGCCGAGCCATCCCCAAGCTGCGCTTGAGGATGCCACCCTTTCGCCCTCGGCGGCCATAAGAGCATCCGGCTGACGCTCAAGGGCGCGGGAGTAATCGAATTTTATGTATTCATCATTACGATGAGTCAATTGCGTTACCGAAGTTTTGGCAGGCAGAACGTATGCATCGCCAAAACGATATCGCCAGGCCAATGATTTTTTTATCTTGGCAAGTATTCCGACCCCCACCGCAGGGGCGAGGGCGGTTCGCGAACCGCCCCTACTTCTGTCCCCTCGGCTTCGCTCGGGACAAGCTTCCTTTAATTTAAGGACGAACTCGGAGAGTTGTTTTAGCTGGGCCTGGTCATAAAGTTTGAAGTTAAATAAATCGTCGTCGAGGGCCTGCTCGGCCAGGCCGGTTCCAAAAGCACTGTGTAAACTTTTCTGCTCGGAAAGCGCATAGAGGACCCACTCCAAAAAGCTGCGGCAGGAGCGAAGCTGCCAATCGGGAATAGACTTGGTGATTGGTGATTGGTCCTTTGCAGACGGATTTAGCCAATAACCATTTGTGATAATATCGCGGCAATGTTTTTCTTTCTCGCCGGCGGTCAGAACCAGTCGTTCTCTGGCCCGTGTTGTCGCAACATAAAGGATACGCATTTCTTCCGCTAAAGCAGTTGAGAGCTTCTGCTCTGCGATGACCTCGTGTGCAAGTGAGCTTAGTTTGCTGTTCGATTGGCGGTCGATGATTTGCAGACCTAATGTATCGTCGGCATCAGTAAGAATATCCGCCTGTATGTCGGTTTTGTTGAAGGGGCTTTCCAGCTCAGCCAGAAAGACGACCGGAAATTCAAGCCCTTTGCTCTTATGGACGCTCAAGATGCGAACGGCATTACCCGCCGATGACTGCGGTTCGGCAGGGGCCCAATCCTGACCTGTTTCCTGGAGCCTTTCAATAAAATCTACAAATCGCGTCAGTGAAGGCATGCCGGCACTACTAACAAAGCCCTCAAACTGGATTGCCCTGTCGTGGAGTTTGAGAAGATTGGCCCTGCGGGCCTGGCCATTGGGCAGAGCCGAAACAAATGATAAAAATCCGGTTTCGCGATAGACCTGCCAGACCAAATCAGCCAGATTGCCCCGCCGGGCGGTTGTCCGCCACTGCTCAATCTGAGCAATTATTCGTTTGAGTTTGGCCGCAAGTTTTGCATCCGGACCAGAGCTACAGTATTGGATCATGCAGTAATAGTAATTCCTTTGCTGTTGAGCTGCTTTATTGTGTATTTTTATCTTTGCTAATTCGGTGTCACTGACTTTGAAAAACGGGCTTCGCAATACGGCGGCCAATTCTATGTCACGCTGAGGATTGTCCAGCACCTTCAGCAGGCACAATACATCGCTGATTTCAGTTGCCTGGAAATATCCGGCCGTGGCCTGACAGCTTACGGGCACGCCGGCCAACCGGAGCACTTCTACGTAATCATTGGCCTTTTTAGCCAACGAACGCATCAGTACGACAATGTCACTATATTGGACATCGCGGAAATTGTCCTGCTGTTTGTCGTATATTCGAAACTCGGGCCTGCCCGTATCGGCCCCGACCATCTGCCTGATACGCCTGGCAATCATAACAGCCTGACGCTGTCGCGAAGAAACAAGATTGAGATTTCCATCATCCTTAGATTCATCCCGCCCATCGAAGACAGGTTGGGATTCACCATTCTTTTCGTTTTGTACATCAATGTCCTTTTCGGCTTCGTCAAGTATGTGGAACTCAACAACCGGCTGATTATCACTTACCAGCCGACCTTTAGGCTCATCTGTAAGTGCCGGCTTTAACTGGGCCGACTCATCGTAGTCAATCCTCGTAAAAGAGGGGGTCATTATGCGTGAAAATATCCTGTTAACAAAATCGAGGATTCCTTTGGCTGAGCGGAAATTAACGTTGAGGTCAATACGTAAACCACTCGGCGCATCTTCAGCCTCAGCCGATGCCAACTCCAACTGTTCGAGGAAAATATCCGGCTGCGCTCCTCGAAAGGCATAAATACTTTGTTTGACATCGCCGACTTCGAGGATGTTTCCGCCGGGACTTAGCATCCGGAGTATCCGCTGCTGAACGGAATTTATGTCCTGATATTCATCGACAAAAATGTGCTTGTATTTTTCTCGAAGCATAAGAGCCGTCTCAGACGGTTCGGGCTCATCTTCTGTGGAATCTTCGTCTGTTAATAGTCTTAATGCGTAATGCTCAAGGTCGGCAAAATCCAGACAGTTGAGTGTCCGCTTGGTGTTGCCGTACAACCCGTCAAATTTCTTAACAAGCTCAACAAGCACTCTCGTCTGCAAACCAACCGAGCCGCCGAGTCTGTCGAGGTAATCAGGATTTACCATTGCAAGTCGTGAAAGCCCTTTGAAGTCGTCCACGGCCTTTTTGGCCGTCTTCTGCAGCAATCCTGCAATCGTTTCAGACAGGCCTTTAGGTTTATATGTTTTGGGCTTATCGAAATTCCTTATCGCCTCGGTGCATTTGTCCCAGCGGCCGGACTTTATAAATTCGATACATTGTGCAACCGGCTTAATATGAGTACTCCGCAGCCATTTGGTCTGGTCGGCGGTAGCTTCGCTTTCGGCAAGCTGCTGTGCGTGGCGAAGCTGATTAAGAATGGCCTGCAATTTATCGTTAATGATTTGTTTTTGCTTTTCGGCAAGTCCGGAGCCAAGCGGATTGGTGACTTCCGCAAGGCGAGCCGCCCTTTCGTACCAGTTTTGTCGTGAAACCACGCCGTCCAGGAAATCGCTAAGGTGTATTATCTTTGCAAGGAAACCGTCGTTTGTGCGAAGGTCCCGCCGATACAAAAGCTGTTCGAGAGCCGCTTGCAGGTTATTCTGCTGCCAGGCCCAGTCGATGGTTTTTTCGAGGGCCTCTGCTTTGAGCAGCTTCTGCTCGTCGCTGTCAATCACGCTAAAGGTCGGGTCCAGGCCGAGTTTGTAAAAATGCTCCGTGATAAGCCGTTTGCAAAACGAATGTATCGTACTGATATCGGCGCCCTGGAGCAGCATAAGCTGGTAGCGAAGATGGCTGTCCGGCTTCGCTTCAAATGCGTCTTTTAACCGCTCGGCGATTCGCGAACGCATCTGCTCGGCAGCGGCTTCGGTAAAGGTCAATACGAGTATGTTCCGGACATCAGCTTTATCGGAGACGATATTGACACATCGGCCTGAGAGGACGGCGGTTTTTCCGGTGCCAGCCGAGGCCGTTACGAGAACGTCACTGCCGCGAGCCTTAATTGCCCGTTGCTGCTGGTCGGTCCATTTAATCTTTTTTTCAGCCATCAACCACGTCCATCTTTTCAAGAACTTCGGCTTTCCCAAGCGAAATTAGAGGGTTGTAGTCGTTTATCTGCCAATCGAATCGGCAGACAGAGTTATACTCACAATAGCTACAGGGTGATTTCCCACTCAAACGATACGGCCTGACGTCAATTCCACCGGAGAGAATTTCTTCGGCCAATTTCAGTATCTTTCCGGCGGTAAATTTAAGCACTTTTTCAAAATCGACAGGTTTTAACACACCCCTGTTATGATAAAGACCATACGGTTGGTCGTCTTTAGTAACATAAAAATTATAAAACTTACTATCTTTTGAAGCTTTGCCGTCAATCTGCTGAGCAAACCGGCCATTGAATATTCCCTTTGCTTTATAATTGAAAGTATCCGTTTTCTTCAATATCTCATCGAGAGTTGCTCTTTGGGGACCCACTTCGACCGGCATATAAAATGCACCCACCGCGTCTTTTATTTTTGAGCCGGCTGAATTACGAACAGCCAACATATAGAGCGGAAGCTGCATATCCAGGCCGTAGTAAAATTTCGACCAGCTAAATGACATATCTCTACGCTTATAATCAAAAACAATGGCAACTCTCTTGTTGTCAACATCTGCAATATCAAGTCTGTCGATTTTGCCATTCAATGACAGCAGGCGGTTATCCGACAGGGCAAGCTCATACTGGCCGAGTGTATCAGGTGGTCCCTCCTCTTCGGCTTCGCTCAGGGCTAAAGGCTTTTTGGGCTCGGAATGACGGAGCTGGCCAAATGTAACTTCCGAGAAGCTCGGCCTAAAACTACCCGCCCGTACCATTTGCCCAATCGCCAAAACACAATCCTCAAGAATCTCAGCGGCGGAATGAATAATATAGGCATTATGAGGACTATGGCGCCTAAAGTTTGATATAAAGGAGCTGGCTTGAATAACCTTCTCTATTTGCTCGTGGAGAATCTTCAACAGCACTTCATTTTCAATCGTTGCAAAATCCTTCTTTTGCTCATTAAGAGTCTTTAACAAAACATCCAGGACATTATGATAAAAGAGACCTAGGTCTAAAGGCTCAAATTTAAATTCCTTTCGTTCCTCCAGCTCCAATATGTATCGGGCGAAATACCGATACGGACAGGCTGCAAAAGTGCTCAGCCTGGTCGCTGAGGTTTGTATCTGTCGGCCGAAAAGCTCCCCTACTACGTCGCCGTCCAATCGTGCGCAATTGTCATAATTTATTGCAGAAAGAATATTCGAGCCTAACTCCGCGAGCTGTTCATCTGAGCAAATATCATCTAATAGCCCTTCCAGCCGGCTATTATCCTCGGCTTTGAGCAGGAAAGCATCTTTGCCGAGCCTGCCGCAGAGCAAATCCGCAAGCTCAGTTTCGCTGTGAACCTTTTCGAGGTCGATTTGCTCACCTGCGATTGATTCTTCATGGAGATTCTCAAACAACGATTCGAGATTTTCTATAAACTGGGAACGAGGTACGGCACTACCCTTATCGTCAACCGAAGGATACGTAACACACAGGAACTCTGACGGACGCGTAAATGCAATGTAGGTAAAATACTGGCGTTCGGCAAGCGTTTGACTTGAAGCCGGGGCCAATTGGAAATCCACTGACTCGGCAGCGATGCGGTCGTCGTCTGTTAATAGCTGAGAGGAACTGAGCGGCACCGGAAATTGTCTTTGCGTGGCACCGACTAAAAAAACCGCTTTTAAATCGGGATGTCGGCTGCGCTCGATAGAGCCGACAAGGACCTGGTCCAAAGTCGGCGGAATGAAGGCCAGAGTCAACTGTGAAAAAGCGGAATTGATAATTGCAAAGAAATCTGCAGCCGTCATAGTCCGGCCAACAAAGACCTCTACAAGCTCGTCGAATATATCCACAAGCTTATTATAAAATTGCTGATGTTCATTAGCAGCAGCACTATCTTCGTTCTTGTTGGCTTCTTCAATCCAGACGCCTATTGTCTGCCTAACCTTAAGGTCATCAAGAAAATTGAAAATGGTTTGCGTGAATTGGGCAGCAGTGAGCATCTCTGCCGGATTGCCAACCGGACAAAGAGCATCTAGAAACTCAAGCAAAGAGCCGATAGCTTTTAGCCGGATTTGATTTATCCGCTGTTCATCAAAGTCTTCGTTATCCTGGCCCGCAAAATTCCACCGACTGTCGCTCTGCCAGTCATTGGCCATTATGCCAAAGGCAAGACAGTAATTTTCCAGCAGGTCGATATCGTACCGCTGAATTGGCACAAGGTCGGTTTTAAGATAGGCGAAAATATCACCGTGGGCAAAGCCGCCGGTAACCGCCTGGAGCGCCGAGCAAATAAGCTGAACGGCAGGATGCTGGTTCAATGGTTTTCGCTTATCAATGAAAAACGGGATGTTATAGTCGTCAAAATACGCCCTTATATAATGTTGATAACTATCGATGTCCGATGCGATAACCGCAATGTCACGATATCGGTAGTCATTTTCACTGACCAATTCGAGTATCTGCCGTGCAACGAACCGGACTTCGGCCCTGACGTTCGGCGCCGATACAATCCGAATATTATCCGCCGAGTCAAGTTTCGACGGTTTAAGCTCAAATATATTACGCTCGATATGAGCAAGCTGAGAGCTGCCTGAGAATCTTAGCGCTTCTTCAAGAATTATTGGCCTGGACAATTGAAGTTTACATTTTTTTACTCTATCGACAAGCTCGGCGTATGTCCGCTGTGTCGGGTTAAACAAGCCGACCGGGTCAATGTTCTCGAGGGCAGGATTTGCTAAATCAATCTCCGAGGCGTCCAGGCAAAAGGCAATCTTTGCATCTGCGACCACCTTCAGAAGCTCGGTAAGGATTGCAAGCTCGGCATCGGTAAAGCCGGCAAAACCATCAACCCACAACTTCGCACCTCTGGCCAAAGTTGACGCCGAGACTGCCCGGCAGGCACGAGTCAGTTGAACATCAGGGTCAAGAAAATCGCCCTCAATAAACTTTATGTATTCTCCAAAAATCAGGCCGATATCAGTGAACTTAAGGATTGCTAAATTATTACGCTCGTCTTTAGCAAGCTCGCTCAGCAATTGGTCAATATCATCCGGCGTCTTTGCGTACTGGTGCAGCTCGGCGATAGTTTGTGCCAATTGCCGGGCCAGTCCGGACGAGGATGCCGATGTATCGAAGATTTTTAATTTGTTCTTGTTGTCCCGCAATAGCCGGTGGACTATCATTTGTCGGCCGATGCGTGAAAGTGCCGGCCTGGCGGTGTTTTTACCTAACAACAAAAATTGCAGACGGTCAAACGAAAGCACATTCAATCTGTTATAGCCGGCTATTCTTTCGTCAGCCAGAATAGCACGCTCGGCTTGATAGGTGGCCTGCTCCGGAACCAGCAGAATCAACCGCTGCTCCGTCGGCTCGGCCAGTGCATTGACAATAGCTTTTATGCAGTAGCTGGTCTTGCCCGTACCGCTTCTGCCAAGAATGAACTGAACCGCCATAAGAACAATCCCTGATTTGTAGTTAATCTTTTGCGCTCTTTTACCACAATCAGCGATTGTTTTCAATTATCATTAAAAGTTTACTTTTCGCTGCCTGCTCTATCTCGGCCGGTATCCCGGCGTGCCTATATATCCCGGCTCATCCGGCCGGCCTGCAGCCGGGCCGAATATCTTCCGGATGTCCGCCTGAATTTCATCCTCGCTCAGATATGTAATCACCTCATACTTTTCAAACTTATACTCCTCCTGAGGCTTGAGTTTGAAATAATGTTCTGCCCTTTTAGGCAGGTTGGTATGTGCATCTACAAAAACCCGCCACTTCCTAAATCCAATCGCCTCAGAGGTTGTACTTTTTTCCTGCCAGATAAGCTCATAGACTTTGGTGTCGGGAACAATAGCCGCGACCTGCGTATCGTCCATGCGGCTCCATTGAGCATCTTCGGGGGCTTCTTTATAATATGCAAAGGGAAGCAAACCAAATGTTTGATGTATTGCTTTTTCAGCCTTTGCAAGCATCTGCTCAGAAACCGCTTCTGTCCTGACAGAAGCAGAAGATAAATACTTTATCATTCTGATTTTATTTGTAATATCCCACAAAACAAACTGCTCACCAAATCTGACCATGTCCACATTCAGGGTTTGTGAGAGCCACTCGGTTTGTAGCGGCTCGTTCGCAGGGGGTTGAAACGTTGCAATACAGACATTCTCAACTCTCCCCAGCTCTTCATAAATCTCACTGAGCGTGATAGCTTTCTTGGCTCGTGTGCCAAAGAACAAAGCAAAAACCACAAAAATCACAGCAGCAACGGCAGTTATCTCTGCTATTCTGATTCTTAGAGTTTTTTGCCGAGCAGTGCGTCCAATGGTGGGTGATTGCTTTTGCGCAGATTTTTCAAGTGCAGCAAAAGCATTGTCGAGAATGCGCTTGTCCGTCTCTGGTTTGGTTGTTAAATGCAATCTCTCAATCGTTCGTTCTATCTGGTCTGCGGGATTCATTTTTTCGACTCTCCACTTAAGATTGTCCGCAGTTTATCAAGCCCATAACGGTATCTGCCCTGGACCGTACTGACTCTAATACGCTGCAAATCAGCTATCTCCTTAAATTTCATCCCACCGTTCAAATGCAGAACTATTGTTTCTCTCTGCTCCAATGGAAGCTGGAATAATGCATCAGCCAACAACTGCAATTCCTCAGCGAATATTGCTGACTGCACGGGACCATCTGAATCCGAGCCAATTTGTCCGGCTTTGTCAAGCTCAACAAGATGGTGTCTCTTTTTACGGTACCTGTCACGCACCCGGTTAACAACGCTGGCCATCAAATAGTTCCGCAAGCTCACTCGCAGCTCAAGCCTTCCAACGCTCCCGGCAAAAGAAACAAAAACGTCGTGCAGAACGTCCTCCGCATCAACAGCATCGTGCAGCAGGGAAGCCGCTATCGTCAGCAGGTTATCTTTGTACTTCATATAGATTTGGCGCAGGGCCTCTTTGTCCCCTTGTTTGAGCTCCCATATTAGACGCTCATCTTCCAGCATCTAAGGCCAACCCAGTCAGGTTAATAATCAACCTTTGTTATCAATATGACGTTCCGGTGCGTGCTTTAATATATAAAAAATTATCTCTCTCCACCAGATTTATCTTAGGACGCCGGAAAAGCGTCTATTGTGCGAAATATTTCCTTGCTTTTCGGCGAAAAACAAGATAATAGTTTCAGCCAAAAGAAATTCTTTAAAAAATCTCTGCCGGGTAGAGGCTTGATAAACGGGGAGACAAAATTATCATGGCGGCTGTGTTAATCGGTCCAAAGGAAGTGCTGGTAATCATAATTATTACCGCAGTCGTGGTCTTCTTGATTATGGTCCGCCGCCGAAAACACTGATACTTTTGCTTCGTTCCGTAGCCTCTAATCCCGAAAATCCTCATCTAAATTCCTTTTCGCTCTCTGCTGCTTTAACAGACTTCGCCGTCTTTTTTCTTCCAATCGCCGCTGTTTTACCGCAAACGGAATCTTGGTCTTCTTCCGTGCCAGCCGGGTCCTCAGGGCCTGAGCTAATAATTGTTGCAATCGCTCGACAGCGACTCTGCGATTTGCTTTCTGAGTTCGGAACTTTTGACAAATAACTCTTATAATGCCATTTTTGTCCACCCGCGTTGACAGACGAGAGAGTATTCGCCGCTTTTGGACATCGGACAAACTCTCACAGCTCACCACATCAAAAAGCAGTGTAATCCGGGTGTTCACCTTATTGACATTCTGTCCCCCCGGCCCGCCGCTGCGCGACGCCTTGAAAATAAACTCATCCTCACTAATAAATATGTCATCGATGATTTCAATCATTGTATCTGCCCATAAGAATCCATCTTCTCCTGCGACTTCAATTTATCAAATACTCCATAAAAATCAACAACTTAACCAAAGGCCAAGTCGTTGCAAAAGCATTTTCTTTAACGCTCGGCCTTTTTTACCTTGAACCGAAGCAAAAAGAGCTTATAGTATCGAAACACTAACATTTTTAGATTTCTTGGAAATTAAGAAATTAAGGAGGTAAGAAATGCAAGCTCGAAAAGCAAAGGCAACAGTCGCAGTAATTCTAATGGTTTTAGTCGGCCTGCTGTCATTTTCATTGCTGTTCTTAGACGCTTTTCCGCCGCCGGCAGCAGCCAGACAGAACGCCAGGCCAAGCACCGAAGAATTAAGGGCAGGCAAAAATTTCATTGCAACCAAGATTTACTCAGCCGAAGAGGATGAACAAATCCTCAAGCTCTTTGAGGGTCTGCGCGTAGCCGACGTTTCCGATGGAATGGACAAGGTCGGCCTGACCAATGTCGGCCTGATGTCGCCGGAAATCCACGCCGCCTGGAAAGACACCGTACATTTCACACACCGCTTTATCGGCATCGCGGTTACCGTCCGATACGTACCGACGAACAAGCCGCCGGCACCGCCTATGGAAACTGGGGCGTTTGACCGCTGGGTCGGTCAGTGGTACAGCGCGCTTTCGAGCGAGCCATTTGTCCCGCTCATCCGCAAGGGCACAGCGCTGGTCTTCGACGATGCCCCGGATTCCGATGTCGGCTCCATCGGCTCGAACAACATTATGGGCTGGTGTTTGCGCGGATGTGTCGGTGTAGTTACCAACGCCACCGCTCGCGATACAGATGAAATCGCTATCGAAAAGATACCCCTGTACTTCAGGAAACCGGGCAGGGGCATTCGGCCCGGTCGAAATGAAATCGAATCCGTCAATCGTCCTATCGTCTGCGGCGGTGTTTTGGTAGAGCCGGGTGACGTTATAGTCGCCGATGGGGACGGCGTCATCGTAGTCCCGAGAGCATACGCAAAAGAAGTAGCCGAATACGCCAGAGCTACAATTGAAGGCGACAAGGCCGGACGACGCAATTTATACAAAAAGCTCGGACTGCCGCCCGATGATTCAGTCAAATAACAAAGCGAACCGCCACCATAGCAAAAGTAAATATAACTAAAGCTTCGTGCTTTGAAATACCCTCTTAGCGCAAAGAGTTAGAATTGGTCGAGGAATCGCAGGTCGTTCTCGAAAAAAGTCGAATGTCCGTAATGCCGTACTTACACATAGCCTGCCATTCTATGGCAAAGCCGAACCATAAAATCTAAGAGAGTGTGTGAAAAGTTAAGAATCAATTTGTTGTCACCCCAAACCCATTCGACCCTTCGGCCGTGCTCAGGGCAAGCTTTTATTTGTTCAGGGTAAACTGCGTCCCGTGGTCTATTAAAATAGATTCCTCGACTCCGCTGCGCTCCGCTCGGAATGACGAAACAGGCTTTTCACACACGCTCTAAATAAATTTACATAAGGACCATAGGAAGGGGCTTAAGTTCTCTTCTGATAGGGTCAAGAATCATTCCCAAAGCCTCTATTGTTGTAGCACCTAATAAAAATATTCCTTTATCTCCAAAGATAATTGGTGCTGCTCTGATCTTATCTTCATATTCAAAATATGCATTGCCAATAGGTTTTTTGAGAACCTCGCCGTTGGCCAAAATAAACTCTTGGAAAGAGGTGGGCTTGATACCCAGCTTCTTTAAGATATTCTGGGGCGCTACCGAATATACCGCCCCTGAGTCCACGAAAAGCTCACATTCTTGGGATTTCCTGGGCTGTTCAGGATTTATGACTTTTACCTTCAAAAATGTGATGCTCATAACATTGCCATTTCCCTATATGCCCTTTATTTGTTCAAATCAGAAATAAATTATCCCCTATTCTGCTTTCGCAGAAAATCGCCGGTGCTGCCGCCACGTAATTAATTATACCACATTTTTCAATTAAATCACACCGAAATTTACGAAATCTACAAAATCAGAATTGGTCGAGGAAACGCAGGTCGTTTTCGAAGAACAAGCGGATGTCTGTAATGCCGTACTTTCTCATAGCTAAGCGTTCTATTCCGAAACCGAAGGCCCAGCCGGTATATTTTTCGCTGTCTATCCCAACGGCGTCAAAGACGTTCGGGTCAACCATACCGCAGCCGCCCATCTCTACCCAGATTTCTTTGCCGCTTTTATCTTTCAGGAGCAAATCAACTTCGGCGCTTGGCTCGGTAAATGGGAAAAAGCTCGGCCGAAATCGCCATTTCGTATCGGGAGCCAAAAAGGTATGGATAAACTGCTCGATGGTGGTCTTCATATCCACCATACTGACGCCCTCATCGACAACCAGGGCCTCAAGCTGATAAAACATATACATATGCGTCGCATCGACGGTGTCCGGCCGATAGACCCGTCCCGGTGCAACAACTCGAATGGGTGGTTTGGTGCGCTCCATAACACGAATCTGAATCGTCGATGTCTGGCTTCGCAACAACGTGTTATCATCTATGTAGAAATTATCTGAAGGGTCCCTCGCCGGGTGTTCAGTGCCAATATTTAACGCGATGAAATTGTGCCATTCGTCTTCGACTTCCGGGCCATAGGCCACAGCAAAGCCCATTCGGCCGAATATTTCCAGCAGCTCATTCAAGGTTTGCGTAATAACGTGAGTTTTGCCGAGCCTGACAGGTTTGCCCGGCAGAGTAACGTCTATCAATTCTTCTGATATTTCCTGCTGTGATTGCAACAGGGTGCTTTTCAGATCTTCGAATGCCTTGGTAACCTCTTTTTTTATCTTGTTTGCAAGCTGGCCCGCCTGAGGTTTTTGTTTGGGGGGGAGCTTACCTATCTGACTAAGCATCTGAGTAACCTTCCCTTTTCGGCTCAGGTATTTTATGCGGAACTCTTCCAGAGTCCTCAGGTCAGTAACCTTCTTCAGGTCAGCAAGGGCTTCTTTGCCGGTTTTTTTAAATTGATCAAGCATTTACTCGCATATCGTATATCGATGGGTGGCAGCCTCAAGCACAGCTTGGGGATGGCTTCTCCCGCTTCGACCATCCCCAAAGCCTTTGGCTTTGAGGCTGCCACCCAATGTGTTTTCACGGGCTGGAAGCCAGTGCCACGATTCACGGTTATTTTGCAAGTTTAGCTGCCTCAACGATGGCATCGAAACCATCCGGGTCGGCGATAGCAATTTCGCTCAGCATCTTTCGGTTCAGCCCAATATTGGCTTTTTTGCAGGCATTTACGAACTGACTATATCTTATACCCCTCTGCCGGCAGGCTGCGTTTAATCGTGTAATCCACAGACCGCGGAAATCTCGTTTTCGGCGTTTGCGGTCAATTCGAGCATTAACGGCTGCCCGCACCGTAGATTGTTTGGCCAGGCGATACAGCCGACCTGCGGCGCCACGATGGCCCTTCACAGCTTTGAGTATTCGTTTCTTTGCCTGGTGTCTTGCGGCACCTTTTCTGACTCTTGGCATCTTTGCTGACCTGCTTTCCTTTGAAAATTTTCGATTTTTTAAGCTTACCGGCGGTGAGCAGAATGAAAGCCGAGAAGCAAGCTCAATCAATTGGTTCCGCCACAGGCGGACTCCACCCATAGCGGATCTTCGACTTCGATATTGATTATTTTTTACTGATTATTTCTTTATCTTCAAGGTATCTGCTTACCAAGTTCAATCCTGACTTTCTTAGCCATCGCGCTTTTCATAATAGACGAGCTTCTCACCCGCCTTCGACGTTTTGCGTTTTTACCGCTCATAAGATGACCACCACCGGCACGTTTATGCCTGACCTTGCCGGTAGCGGTAATCTTGACTCTTTTTTTCAATCCCTTATGGGTCTTCTGTTTCGGCATTCAACTGTTCCCCTTAAAATAACCTGCTGCTCTGTCAAGGCTCAAACGATGGTTTGTCATTCCCGCGAAAGCGGGAATCCAGACTTATTGATGGTACCGGATTCCGCATCAAGTGCGGAATGACAACCCTCAAAGCACGCTTGACAAATCACTACCTGAAATCCAGCATCAAAAGTCAACTTCGCTGTGCTCTATCAGCGCCGGAAGAATATAAGGTTGGTAATTTACGTTATTAGCCGCTGCTGGTCAATAGTAGAGGTGTAAATTCTTAAAAAAATTAGAAAAACTCGTCAAAGGTCTTCCCTGGCAAACCACCCGTTTTATGAACGTATAAGTTGTAAGTGCAGAACTTACAAGTGATAAATCATAAGTGATATATGTTTTGATACACCTGGTGCTATGCAATATGCTCCACGAGACTACGAGGGCCGCTTTTGTTCAAGGGATACGAGCTATTTGGGCACTACTAATAAGGTCATTCGTCTTCCGGCCATTCTGGCCGGTCGTTCAACCTTCGACAGGTCCTGTAGTGATTCGGTAATTTGCTCTAACATTGCATAACCCCGGTCCCGGTGCAGCATCTGGCGTCCACGGAAGAACATTGTGAATTGTACCTTGTGGCCTTTATCCAGAAATTCGCGCCCATGTTTGAGCTTAATCTCAAGGTCGCGTTTATCGGTTTCGGGTCTGAGCCTGATCTCCTTCAGAGTTGCAGTGTGGTGCTGATTTTTCTTATGAGCCTCGCGAACCTTGCGTTTTTGTTCGTACTGCCACTTGCCGTAATCCATTATCCGACAAACCGGCGGGTCGCTTGTAGGGGCAACTTCCACAAGGTCCAAGCCTAACTCGCGTGCTCTGTTGAGGGCCTCGTATTTGGGAACGACACCCACCTGATTATTTGACTCGTCAACAAGCCGAATTGTTTCGGCCCGAATTCCTCCATTTACCTTTAAACCTCGTTTACTTATTGTGCGTCACCTTACCTTTCTATAAAACAACAAATCATTAATCGACTATTCTGAGGGTCTTTTTACAACCAACAATTATAACTTATATTTCTAAAAAGCCAAATCTATTTTTTTATCGGCAATTTTGTCCTTCGCTATTCTTAAAAACTCATCAATCCGGACTGTTTTATTCTCCTTTACGCCTCGTATTCTTACATTGACCATATCGGACTGGGACTCTTTGGGCCCGACTACCAGCATAAAGGGCAGTTTTTCACTGTGGGCTCTGGCGATTTTGGCATTTATTTTCTCATTTGAAAAATCACAACTACAGCGCAGGGATGCATCTTTTAGCTTGTCCTCAACAACCTTTGCATAATCGTTGCTTTTTTCACTTATTGGCAGCACCCTTACCTGCTCAGGCGAAAGCCAAAGCGGGAAATTTGCACCGTAGTGTTCTATAAGAATGCCGATAAAGCGCTCAAAAGAGCCCAAAACCGCCCGGTGAATCATAACGGGGATTTTCTCGGTATTATCTTTATCGGTATAAACCAGGCCGAATCGCTGCGGCATAGAAAAATCCAGTTGAATCGTGCCTAATTGCCAGGACCTTTTCAGACAATCTTTTATATGAAAATCAATTTTTGGCCCATAAAATGCACCATCGCCCTCGTTGATTTTATACTCAATATCTTTGTGCTTGAGGGCTTCCTCGAGGGCGTTTGTAGCCGTTTCCCAAATCTCGTCCGAGCCGATGTGCTTTTCGGGCTTGGTGGACAGCTCAATGTGAAAATCTTCGAACCCGAAGGCCTGATATATCTCGAAGGTAAGTTCGATGACTCCGATTATCTCGGACTCTATCTGCTCGGGGGTGCAGAAAATATGGGCATCATCCTGGGTGAACTGCCTTACCCTAAAAAGGCCGTGCATAACACCGCTGGCCTCGTGTCTATGCACCAGCCCAAGCTCGGCGACGCGCATCGGAAATTCGCGATACGAGTGCTGCCGGGTCTTGTAAACCAGACATCCGCCGGGACAATTCATCGGCTTTATCGCATATCCGGCATTGTCGAAACTGGTAAAGTACATATTCTCTTTGTAATTGTCCCAGTGGCCGCTCTTGTGCCAGAGCTGCTCATTAAGAATTATAGGTGTGCTGATTTCCTCGTAGCCGTATTTATCGTGAACAGCACGCCAAAAGTCAACTATGGCATTCCAGATAATCATTCCTTTGGCGTGAATGAATGCAAAGCCGGGGCCGGCTTCGTTGAAACTAAATAAATCCAGTTGCTTACCTAATACGCGGTGGTCACGTTTTTTCGCTTCGGCTAATCTCTGCAGGTGGTCGTCAAGCTCTTTTTTTGTCGGCCAGGCGGTGCCATAGACCCGCTGGAGCATCTTTTGTGTTGGGTCACCGTGCCAATAGGCGCCGGCTACTGACATAATCTTAAAGCTTCCAATTTTAGCTGTGCTGGGTACGTGCGGGCCCCGGCACAGGTCCTCAAAGTCACCTCCGTGCGAGTAAAAACTAATAACATCGCTATCCGCGTGTCTTATATTGTCGGTCTTGTATTTGTCGCCGGCCAATTTCACTAAGGCCTCGGCTTTGGTCATTTCTTTGCGGACAAACGGTTTGTCGGCTCGGACAATTTCAGCCATCTTCTCCTCGATACGCTCGAAATCAGTGGGCCGAATCGGCTCATCGAGGTCAATATCATAGTAAAATCCGTCCTCAACGGTCGGCCCATAGACCAGTTTTGTATCCGGCCAAATATTGCATATAGCCTCAGCCATTACGTGGGCGCAGCTATGACGCATCACTTCAAGACCTTCGTCATCTTTAGGAGTAATGATTTGAACATCTGCTTCGATATTAATAGGCGTGGATAAATCTACCAATTGGCCGTTTACTTTCGCTGCTACAGCCGCTTTCGCAAGTCCAGGTCCTATCTGCTCAGCTAATTGCTTTGCTGTCGTACCGTCGGTAACTTCTAATGTGCTGCCATCAGGCAGTGTAGCTTTTGCCATATATCTATCCGCTAATATCAATCCTTTTTGTGTTTGCCTATGAATATATCAGCGTGGCCAAAATTGTCAATATTATTTATAATCCGATTTATTTCTTGTTACACACGGCTTTTAACTATATAATAAAAGTAGTCGTGGGAAAGTACAAACTTATAGCGAGGATGGCAGAATGGATGTTAATCTGGTTTTATTTAAAAAGGACGGCTCGCAAAAAGCATTTTCTCTTCCGAGCGATAATACAATAATTGGCCGACGTCACGATTGTGATTTGTGTATCCCCCTTATGATCGTTTCCAAAAAGCACTGCGAGCTGAACCTGAACAAAGAGGCCGTGAAAATTCGAGACCTTGATTCGCGCAACGGCACATTTCTTAATGGTGAACGTATAAAAGAGACAACGGTTAAGGCCGGTGATTATATCAAAATAGGCCCGCTTACGTTCCTGCTGCAGATTGACGGCAAGCCAGAAAAAATTGTACCACCAAAACAGGCCAAACCAAAGCCCGCAGCGAAAGTACCACCACCAAAGGTCCTGGCTGAGGAGCTGTCCGGAAGCTTCCCTGAATTGGAGCTGGATAAGTCTGATTCTTTCTTAGCTGAACTGGAAGATCTTTAATTACCAACGATAAGGATTCGCAAGATTATTTGGGAAAATCAAAAAAACGATTCCCCAAATAATATACGCCTGATTTCTATTTTGCATAACTCATCACAATTAAAATAAGAAGATTCTATAATGAAACCAAGAATGTCAATAATCAGCGTGTTAATTGCTGTAAGCTGCCTTATTACTTGCAGCTTCACCTTACAAAAGGCAAGCGCCGTTAGCTGGACACACCTTTCAACGGTAAAAGGAGACCTCCCAGCTCCGAACGCCGGCACACAACAGACCTCCAGCATTGTATGCGACATCGATAAGGACGGGATTAATGACTTTGCCATCACCGAGCGCACTAAAGCACCTTCAGTGGTCTGGTATCGTCGAGGTTCAGACAGATGGACAAAATATGTTGTCGATGACGAAGCCCTGCATATCGAAGCCGGAGCAGACTGTTGTGATATTGATACGGATGGAGACGTCGATATAGTCTTTGGAGGCGACTCACAGGATAACAGAGTCTGGTGGTGGGAAAATCCATACCCCAATTTCAATCCTGATACCCCGTGGAAGCGGCGAGAAATTAAAAACTTCGGCGCCAACAAACACCACGACCAAATATTCGGCGACTTCGACGGTGACGGGCAAACGGAACTCGTATTCTGGAACCAGGGCGCCTGCAAACTGTATATCGCCGAAATTCCAAAAAATCCTAAGAAAGTTAAGGCCTGGCAGTGTACAGAGACTTACTCCTGGAGTAAAGACAGCCAGATGGAACAGCGGGGAACATACCCCGGCTTTAAGGCAATCAACGAACATGAAGGACTGGCCAAAGCGGATATTGATGGTGACGGCAAGCTTGACATAGTTGGCGGCGGCCGCTGGTTTAAACATAACGGCCGAACCAGCTATACACCAAATATCATCGACGCCGGCTACGCATTCTCTCGCTCAGCAGCCGGACAGTTGATTGAAGGAGGTCGTCCAGAGGTAGTCTTAGTTGTCGGAGACGGCATAGCCCCCCTGATTATATACGAATGGAAAAAAGGCACCTGGGTCAGCAAAACAATAATTGAAGAAGTAGATTGCGGCCATTCTTTGAAACTACTCGATTTTAACAGCGACGGCAATCTCGACATCTGGGTAGCAGAAATGCGCCTGAACGGCAGGAATCCGGATGCCAAAAATTTAATTCTCCTGGGCGACGGCAAAGGAAACTTCGAAATCACCCAGGTCTCAAGCGGTATTGCCCTGCACGAATCCAAGATTGCCGACCTCGATGGCGACGGTGACTACGACATCTTAGGCAAACCCTACGGCTGGCAAACACCCCGGCTGGACATCTGGCTCAATCAAAATAAATAGTATAAGTTTGACAATAGTATAACAGCAGTTTTTGCAAGATATCCTGTCTAAACCGACCTGCCCCAGACGAAACAAAGGACATTCTGAGAACACCCAACATACTATTCCGAGATTCCCCACCGTCATTCCGAGCGAAGCTCAGCGCAGCCGAGGAATCTATTCAAACCAGTCCGCGGAGCGGTTCCGCTTTCTCTAATTATTTTGAAAATAACAGAATTTCAAAAAAACAACTAAATTGGACATATGCCGACCATACAGGCACTTGTCGGACACGGGCCGCTCGGACAGGATTCGCAGGTTTGGCTCGCCGACTTGCTTTGGCCAACGGCAAAACCGCTCAGCAACTTCTGCAAGTCGGGGCTGTTGCACTTCTCGCAGCTATGTTTTCAAGGAGTCATCGTTTTTTCTAAAAACTCCATCGTATGACCACATTTATTGCACTTGTATTCAAATATCGGCATCTTAAAATCTCGTGTTAAAAAACGCTATCAATTCACTCCTGGAAGTCCCTGTTTTTCAGGAACCAAATAATAATTTGATAAGTCTTTCGTGTTGTGAGAAATCAGGCACGATGATATGTGCCCCGGCTTTGATTAAACGGGTACGCTTTTCGGTACTTAATCCGTGACGGCGAATTTCATCACTGGCGATACCAACGGCAATACCATCACGCTTTCGGCATTCCCGCAGCTCAACGGGGCCATCGCCGAAGACAGCTAATTCAGGACCCTGTAAATTATTCTCGGCCATTATTCTTTCAATGACCATCTTCTTGGAATACTTAGCAATATCGCCAACGGCACCATAAATACCCCCATCAAAAAGCTCAGCGTAGCCAAGTGCTTCGGACTCAGCGACAACATCCTGGTGGTCTGTCCCACTGGCCAGATAAAGTTTTATGCCCCTTTTACGCATGATTTTTAAGAATTCCAACGCACCTTTGATTGTATAGTCACTGATGTCGAGCTCACCGCGTTTGAATTTTTTGATTCGCCTGTTAACAAGCTCCATTAAAGCATCATTATAAATTTCCTTGTAGCCGAATTTGTCGAGTATTTTATCAGCTCTGACGATGCCGAACTCTTTGACCATATCGACAAGAGCTTCCATCTGCACAATCGTCTGAATGCCGGTGGACTTGTCGATGTAATCGGCTACATGGTTTCGAACCTTATGGTAAAGGGTCTCGTCGGCGGTTTCGTATTTGTTGCCGAGAATGGCCTTGACCATAACGGGGGCCATTATCTGCTCCCAGCCCTGCCTTAACGTGCTTATGGTCCCATCGTTATCAAAGACGGCGTGCTTTATCCGGCCAAAAGGTATTGATTCGTAGCAAAGCTCTATTTCGGTATCGTTGAAATAACAAGCCCCGCGCCGGTCGGAAGCGAGTTCCGGCTGATAGATATAATCAGCATCTCTGCCGACCTCGAGGATTTCCGGGCCTGAGGCGGTACCGGTCTGGAATAATTTCTGAACGGTAACAGCAGCGGCAAAATTAGCGAACTCGGCCGCCTCGGACGGCGCGATACCTGCCCCCAGACATAAAGCCAGCGCGCTCGTTACCGTGTCCCCGGCTCCGACAATATCGAGCTTCTTCAATAATTGAATGCCAGGGACCTCATAGAGGCCATCGGCATCAACGGTTATAATGCCGCGCGGGCCGCGGGTCAGGAATACAGGTTTGCTGAATTGCTGATAAAGGTTCATAGCGTATTTTTTCACATCGGCCAAAGTAAGAACATCATCCAATTTGACATCGACGTTGTTCAGGTGGGCCGCTTCCAAATCATTCGTCTTGCGGTAGATGTTTTTGAACTTGTGGCCGTAGTGTCTGGAATCGAGCAGAACTATTTTATCCGCAAATTTTCCAAAAAGGGCGTTGGCCCGGTCTATGAAAGATTCGTTTGTGATGGAACCGGGGACCTGCTGGTTTACTATCAGAGCATCTGCTCTCTTTAGGGCACCGGCGATGCCGTCCAGCAAGGCCTTGTCGGTTGCTTCGGTTCGCTGGTTGAAAAAGCCGAAGTCAATTCTTGGCTGTTCGCTGCCCTCAAGGTATGGCTTGCCGAAGGTTACGGTATCGAAATTTTCCTTTTGAACAACCAGATACGTTGTATCGACATTAAGCTCGTGGAACTGGCGTCTCAGCTCTCTGCCGAAGATGTCATCCCCGATAACACCTATTACCTGTATCGCTGCCGGCTCAAGGGCGGCAATATTGGCCACGACGTTTGACGCACCGCCGAGCGAATAGTAATGTTTGGCCACGGACTGGGCCTGAAGGCCGGTTTCTACCGAGACTTCTGAGCCGCGCGCATCGAGCAGCCAATAAGCATCAATACAGAAATCGCCGTAAACCGCTATTTTTACGTTCTTAATCCGAGTAAGAATTTCTTTGATGCGCTTTTCTTTCATCGTTAAATACCTTTTAGTTACAACCCTTCTAAAATCTTTTTATAAAGCAATGAAAATGTTTGTTTCTGGTTGCCCTGTATGTAAAAACCCTTGCCGGCAAAGGCCTCGGGAATTCGTGTTACAACGCTCTTTTGGTCACGGTAATAATAGCCCTGCGAAGATTCATCGCTCATTGCTCCAGGGTCATAGTCACGGAGGTCAAAGTCGGCGGTGACGATATTATTCGGAACGCTGCCAGCATTGGCAGCCATCGAGACTGCTTTAAGCAGAACTTCCGGACCGGTCACGGCACTTCCGATATTAAGCAGCACACCACCTTTTGTAAATTTGGCTATTTCATTTGTATAGATGAGAAAATCCCGGCCGGAACAACCGCCCTTGGCCTCGCCGTCAAAAGATGGATGCTGGTCGGTCACATCCGTGCCTATTCCGACATGAACCGTAAAGGGAACTTCATTTTCATAGCATGCGCTAAGGACACTGGCTATTGGATAATTAAAAATTGGTGGT
>Ga0315552_1000010_pt1 | contig 125312 bp, 99 predicted proteins | sample SalMarSW160170MG_2_FD_203102 | JGI IMG/M metagenome (GOLD analysis project Ga0315552, IMG submission 203102) | Salt marsh sediment microbial communities from the Plum Island Ecosystem LTER, Massachusetts, United States - Salt Marsh Sediment SW1601-70 ...
ACAATTTCACAAATTTAACAGAAAGAAAAAGTACCAAAAAGAAAGAACATTACTACTATTATTTTTATGCTTAATTGCTATAGCATAACCTATGAGGATTCTATTTCAATAGCTTCGCCGTAGGCGATTCACAAAAATTAAACTTATTTATTGCAAACGGCAATAGTTCGCAAAAAAGCAAAAGCAGAAAAAAAGTAAAGGAAAAACCGAATAAAACCTCAGCAAAAGGAGATTACATTATGAATCGACGGAATCTTCTAAAAGCTATTGGTATAAGCGCTGTCTCTCTAACGCTGCCGGGATGTACGAGCGCCTCTGGGCAGGTTGCCGGTAATGACACTCGGCCCAACATCCTGTGGATTCTGTCAGAGGACATCAGCCCTGACCTGAGCTGCTATGGCACACCCGCAGTGCAAACTCCGAACCTGGACAAGCTGGCTCACCAGGGTATCCGCTTTACTAACGCCTACACTACCGGCCCTGTCTGCTCGGCCAGTCGCTCGGCAATGATTACGGGAATGTACCAGACCTCCATCGGCGCCCACAATCACCGCAGCCACCGCGACGACGGTTACACCCTGCCCGAACCGGTGCGGCTGATAACCGAGTACTTCCGACAGGCCGGGTACTTCACAGCCAACGTCAAGACAGCCGCTCCCGGTGTGCGCGGCTCGGGCAAGACGGACTTCAACTTTAAGTTCAGTAATGCCTTTGACGGCAGCGACTGGAATCAGCGCAAGTCCGGTCAGCCGTTCTTTGCACAGCTATCCATCAGTATGACGCACCGCGGCGGTCACTGGAAAGACTTAGACAAAAAGCTTGACAATCCGGTTGACCCAGCCAAGGTCAAGCTGCCGCCTTACTATCCCGACCACCCCATTGCACGCCGGGACTGGGCAACATACCTGAACTCCATCCAGATGATGGACCAGTATGTCGGCAAAATTCTAAAACGTCTCGATGACGAGGACCTGGCGAACAATACCATAGTCATTTTCATTGGCGACCACGGCCGCTGCCACGTCCGAGGAAAGCAATGGCTTTACGACGGCGGCATCCATATCCCTTTGATTATTCGCTGGCCGGGCAAACTAAAAGCCGGGCAGCTCTGCGACAACCTCGTCAGCGCAATCGACATTTCGGCGACTGTGCTGAAAATAGCCGACATCACACCACCAAAGTATATGGAAGGAAAGGTCTTTCTTGCACCTGATACCCGGGGCCTAAAGAGCACCTGGAAACCCGTAAATAAAAGAGACTATATCATTGCCGCCCGCGACCGCTGTGACGAGACCATCGACCGCATCCGCTGTGTCAGGACAAAAAAATACAAATACATCCGCAACTTTATGCCCGAGCGGCCATATACACAGACAAATGCCTATAAAGAACGCTCCTACCCGATGTTGAATCTTATGAAGGCCCTTCACGCCGAGGGCAAGCTTACCCCTGTTCAGGCCCTCTTTATGGTGCCGCGAAAACCGGATGAGGAGCTCTACGACATCCAAAAGGACCCGTATGAGATTCATAACCTTGCGACCTCGCCGAAACATCAACAGACACTGAAAAAAATGCGGGCGGTTCTGGAAAAGTGGATAGAGGACACTTCCGACATGGGCCGGGTCCCAGAAAAGAAAAGCTCCATAACGCCGCGAGACAGAGAAAGAATATACGGAGAAGGACTCAACTCTACAGGAACCCAATGAAAATCCCACACAAAAAACAGGACACAGCAAAGTGCTTTGGGGTTACGAGATAACGGCGCGAGTATTATTTTAGGCCGTGTCCAGTTCTATGATTTCGGTTCCCTGCCAGGGCCGTGCTACATAAACATCACAATCCAGACCGAACCTGTCTTTGTAGGCCTTACGTACTCCTTGACTTATTTTTTCTGTTGTCTCAGGCCGGGCCATTGCTACAACCGACCCACCGAAACCGCCGCCACTAATTCTTGCACCGTAGGCCCCGTCGTAACCACAAATCTGCTCAACCAGAAAATCCGTCTGCTCGCAGGATATCTGGTACAAATCTCTCGCCGAGCTATGAGATTCGGACATCAGCTTACCGAATTTTGCCATATCGTTCCGGCTCAGAGCTCCAGCCGCAGCTAAAACTCTGGCGTTTTCACCTATTACATGACTGGCACGAGAAAATGCAACTGAATCCAATTTGTCTTTTACCGCCTCCAGCATAGACTCGTCTGCATCGCGAAGTGCCTTGACCTGTGGATACTTCTTCGCCAGAACAGCACAGGCGGACTCGCACTGCTGACGGCGCTTACCGTATTCACCGCCTCCAACCTCGTGCTTAACTTTACTATCGAAAATCATTATGCTACCGATGCCGCTCTCGAAAGGTAAACACTCAATGCCAAGGTCTCGGCAGTCGAGGAATACAGCCTTGTCTTTTCTGCCCATTATCGAAACAACCTGGTCCATTATACCGCAGGGGCTGTTCGCAAAAGTATTCTCCGCTTTTTGACATATTTGAGCAAGCCGTATCGGCTCTATCTCGCATCCAGGCCCCGACAGATGCATCATTGCTTTGCCTATTGATACTTCCAGGGCCGCCGAACTGCTTAAGCCCGCCCCGACAGGTACGTCGCAGGCAACGTAAAGATTTGCACCTTTCAAGGCAAGACCATCCTGCAGCAGTAAAGCTACTACTCCCCTGGCGTAATTAGCCCATCGGCAGTCGTCTGCAGGTTCCAAATCATTTGTTAGCTCGAATTCGTGTTTCTCTTTAGCCCATTCCGAATAAAGACAGACGTTGTCATCGTCTCGTTTCGACACCGCCACCAGGCAGGATTTGTCTATTGCAGCAGCGATTATGAAACCCTCATTGTAATCCGTATGACCGCCGATCAGCTCGACCCGCCCACAAGCTCGACTAATAAAAGCAGGCCTTTGGCCGGAATAAACATCCGCAAAGTTTACCAAAATATTGTTAATTAAAGAACCGCAACCATCACACATTCAAATATCTCAAAAAAAAGAATTATCATTTGTCAAGTAATAGACGTGAGGCGCACACAGGCAAATTCGATATATAATGTTAGTTTCACTTTAACTTGATAGGCACGCCTTTATCGCGAGCTACTGTTACGAATGACTTTATCTCTTCCAGGAGTAGTTGCAATTGCTGAGTATTTTCAAGCAGTCTTTCGTAAAATCGTCCATCGTTAATGAGCTTGGCAGCACTGCCCTGGCCGTTGTTTACCTTCTCCAGGATTAGCCGTAATCCCGCTGCCGCTTTACCTATTTCTTCGCTCGTATCGACCATCGCAACGACAAGCTCTTCTGCTTTGGCATCTGCATTTGTTAAAGTTGTTGTCCCTGCGACAGCGAAGTTTCGGAATTCTTCTATTGTCTGCTTGGCCTGCTGCATCGTCTCAGTAGCCTGCTGTGACGCATCAGCCAAATTAGCCAGCATTTTCTGAAGATTTTCCTTATTGCTGGGCAGGCCGATGATATCATTGGCGTTACTAATAAATGTTCTGAGTCCCTCAGCCACATCATCCAGTTTTTTCTGGCTTTCTTCCGGAAAAAACTCGCTGGTCATACCGGTCGAGCCCTGCAGCCATATTTTATCCACCAAAAATATTGTTTCTGGCCGGTTCGGGTCAAGCGGTACTTCAGGCTTTTCAGGGTGCTGTTTAAGTTCTATATAACTACTCCCTAACCCTCGCGTCATCAGTTTTACCTCGATATTGGAGGGAATATTAACGTACTTTTTGTCAATACTAAGAACAACCACCGTTTGATAATACTCTAAGCCGCTCACCATATCGATTCGTATCTCCGGAGACATAACCTTTGTCACTCGACCGATTTGATAGCCACAAAAGCGCACGGGCGTGTCCGTTTGTACTCCCGTTGCTGTCGGGAACTGAACAAAAACCTCAAAAGAACCCATCTTGGTAACGGCAGATGGCAAATCGCCGAACTTAAATATCAGCCACACCAGCGCACATATACCTATTATCACAAAAACGCCCACAATCATATTGCGTCTTCTTTGGGTGGTCTCATAGTCACTCACTGTTCACTCCCTTTCAAATCACTGCGGCCTTCCATAAACAGCTCCCTTATGGCACGCAAAGGATAGCCGCTATCGTTAAGTTTTTTTATCAGTCTAATTCGCTCAATACCTTTTTCATCAAACATCCGTCTGCCGGTTGGCGTTACTTCTGTCGGCTCAAGCAGACCGACCATAAGGTAATATTGCAGAGATTGCCGGGAAATGCCAGCTTTTTTTGCGGCTGTACCTACAGGTGATAATTTGCTTTTCTCGCTCAATGCTCATCCCTGAAAAGCTAAAAAACGAAAAACCAACGGGTTAATTACTATTTTCCATTGGCTATTTTCTATTGTCAATAGTCAATTATCAATAATCAATGTTTTACTGCCCGGGCGTGGGTAAAGCCACCTGCCAGTTGGCCGGGTCACTGCCTGAATGATACTGGTCCGAAAAGACCCTCTGCAGGACATCACCGGCACCATCCGCAGACTCAGGCCAGGGTGGTACATCCACATAAATCACTTCATCCACAATCACCCAGCAAACTGATTGGCCCGGCTGGTCCGGAGCCAGAGGTCGTTCCAGGGCAAGCCGTTCACCGGAATTAGAGAGATTACCAGACCAGGGGCCTACTATTTCCACACCGGCAGTTAACAAGCGAGTATTATATGCGGCGATGAAGTTATTCAACCGAGAAGTTTCCATTGACGGATCGAAACCCACTATTATCAATCTGCCACGGCTCTGAATAGATGCGCCGGCAGGGAATGTGTAATCCACAGCGCCATCCAGACGCCAGGTGCCTTCGGTGTTTTCCAGATAAATCCGGGCTGCCGTCGGGTTGTATAACTCAATGTACTCTTCGTTAAGCTCTACAGGATGATACATCAGCTCATCAATCACCACGTCCAGGAAAGGATTTCTATTGGCCGAATCCCGTGATGGTGACATAGCAAGCCAGTACGACCCGCCATCCGGGTAACGGCCCAGAGATATATCGTTCTCCTGACCCTTAAATCTAATACAGTCAACTACACGGTCTTCCGATGTGCCGGGCAGATATGACAAAATCACTTCTTCCCCTGCCTTGTTCAGGCCAAACCCACTGCTGATAGGATTATGGAAGCCGGTAACTTCGTCAAAGCTAATCCAACCATAGTCGGCAATATCAATCGCAGGAATGACCCATTTCTTCAACTCACTAACGTCATCGCTGAGATACCAGCCCTGTAGATTCACACTCGTTCCGGTGGTATTGTAAAGTTCTATCCAGTCGTTGGACTCGTATTCCGGGTGCAGAGGATTGCTATAATTGGTATGTGCCATAATCTCATTGAGAACAGTGGTGGTAAACGGTTCAGGGTCATCTTGGCCGGGGGAACCGCCGATGTAAGTGCTCGCACGCCAGTTGCCGCCGTAGTTCAACGAGCCCTCAGGCTCACCCACCAGGGCAGAATTCAAGGCCACCAAAGAATGGCCTCCGCCGTCGGCTGATAGCGGCCAACCGCGACTATCATTGTATTCGAACTTAGCGACTGTACCATTCCAGAAATCTACCAGGCTTATGTTTTCTCCGTTGTTTGACAGCTTGCCGGAGTACGCACCGGCGATCTTACCGGACAAATCCGTACCGTAGCGAGATTTGAAAGCAGCTTCATTCCCAACCACTATGACAAAATCGCCGGGCGCAAGGCCCATAATGTTGCTGTTGCTGAAATCAAATGTTATACCTTCGACAAAGGAAACGAAGGCCAAATCGAGCGTTTCATCGCCGATATTTTTCAATTCGATGAATTCAAAATCGTCATTGTCCGCCCAATCGCCTGCAGGCGGAGCAGCGGGATTGTACATCACTTCGGTGATGCGCAGGTCCTCCAGAATACCGGCTGACAGCGGCTCACCCGCTATGAATTGAACCGGGTCGGACCAGTGACTCCATCGACCGGTGTTGTCCTTCATCCGGCAGCGAACTCGATAGGTCCGGCCAACCTTAACTGCACTTGCGGGTATTTGTATGTCTCTGCTAAAGTCCGTAATCTCTTGGCTTTCCCAGACGGCGTCAATCTCATATTTTCCCGGCCTGGTTTGATAAGCCGGCGGGATACTACCGGGCTCGGCCTGTTCTGCGGTCAAACGGATGTCGATAAAACAATCGGAACTGTTGCTCAGGTAAGAATTGATAACCTGTACTGCGATAACGTTTGTGCCGGAAACAAGATAACTTTGTGGGTCAGCTAAGGCATAAGCAGTGAAATCATGGTTCTCTGAACGATTATCAACAACAGCATTAAATGGCTGCTCAGCCGAGGAGGTGTTACCAGAAAAAACATGGACATCATTAATCCAAATGTTGACACCATCATCGTACTTAGCCTCCAGCACCAGCGCTCCGATGGCATCGAGGTCCGTTACATCAAATGTCTTGCGAAGATAGACCGTCGTGTACCTGCCTCTCATATCGCTGAGATTGGTGACAATGAACGACTCGCCGTAGCCGATAGCCGTTTTGCCGATGAGCCAGCTTGAATCGTCAAAACCATCCTGGAGCCAAGATACTCCTCGTGAAAGCGGTGGCTCTCGCGTACCTTTAAAATATTTCCACTCGGCACCGTCCTCTATCAGCACGATACCTTGACGCCCGGATACGACTTGAGAACCGGGGGCCACCTCGGCGATACGCCATTTCATCGCGGCAAAGGTACCGCTGCCCTGAGGATCGCTGAAAGGGCTTGTCTCAAATGTCAGGCCGTTAATTGGATAAGTGGACGGACAGGTTGTTGTGACGGTGGGCGTATGTGGAATGGCGGAATCTCTGGAAATGGAATCCATACGGCTCTGCCGCTCGACCACGAAATCCTTCATTACCTGAACCATGCCCTCAAAGCTCCTGGTGTATCCGCGCTCCTCGGCCTCCTCGTAGAACCGGCCCTGACCAGCCTTAAATGATGCTTGTTGGTTAAGATACCGAGAATAGGCACCGTCGCCCACCACCCAGTGGTAGTCCCACATAGCTCGATCTGCGTCAACAATAGAAGGCCCACCATCAGGATTGTCGATGACGGAAGCAAATTCATCGATCAACTGGTTCGTCTGCTCGGGATTGAATAGCAGGTTGACTATCTCGCGGACTCGGTTCCTACAGGCGATATTGATCTCGGAATGGTTTAACACTCCGCTTCGGCTGAACGGATCCGACATGCTGCCGTAATAGCAGGTCCAAGTCAGGTCAACATCCCACACTAACTGCCACCATAGGTTGTTGCTGCCCCATTCGTTGGTGGTCGGCTCAGGATTCTGATAGAAAAAATGATTCTTGCTCGTGATATCGCCATGGTGGACGGCATTGTAAATAGCGTACAGACCATAGTATGCGTCGAGATTAACAATGGAGCCCCACATATCGGCAGAAGAGGCTGAGTTGTAATTGCTCCTGAAGGCAAAGACATCGGACTTATCCGTGGCGCCCGTGGGCCCCTGGTTGTTCAGTTTGGCGCCATCCTCATAGGCTCCATCCATTTTGTAAAGGTTGCCATCCGGCAGGTCGTGTTCATCTAAGAAACGGCCATCCATCTGCTCAAGGGTAATATACACACCCCAGAAATCACCATCGTACTGGGTCCCGCTGCTGGTTAGCGGCGAATGTGCGGCGTTGAGGATTCCGTCTTCGTATGGCTCATCAATGATTCTAAAATGCACCCAGTTTGTTTTTGAAGTGGGCACACCTACCATGTTGAAGAGCTTATTTGAGAGTGCCTCGAACATGCCGTGCTCGCCGCGCTGCCCGAAACTACCCTGCTGGATACATGCGGAGAAATTGAGCTTGTCCCATTTGGTATTATACTTTTTGCCGTAATCATCGCGAGCCTGGAAACGGTGCCCTCGATTGAAGTTAAATTTCCACATGTTCTTACCCATGGCGTATCGCCAGACACCCCCGCGCATACGATACCGGATGTGGTCGTACACTTTTCCGTCATAGACCAGCGTGCCGAGCCATTTGTAATCGCTGCCCCCGTATTTTTCGAACCAGGTAGCAGTCTCGACATCGGTTTTTTTGCTGATGAGATGATAAACGGGCAGACTGCGCATAACCTCGGTCCCGTACTCGACCACAGGGCTAACGCCGGGTCGAACAGCACCATACCAGGCCGGCACTCCGTCATAGACGAAATATACAAAATTCGGCTGGGAGTCATCTGTATATGGCACGATAAGACTGCGTCCACCGGCATCCGACATTACAATACGGTACCGTATCAGCCGACGGTGGACCTGCAAAGAACTTGGCATTTGTACCGTGTAAATATCATCACCAGCAGCTTCATCACCGTCGAGTCCATCATCGTGCATTGCGATGAAGACCCAATTCGAGTAGTACTGCCAGTCGTTAATGTTGATATAACTGCCGGGTTCGACGACCTGGTATGCTAACCTAACATCGGCAACTCCATCGGAATCGGTTACCTTGGCGGTAATGGTTACGACTTCGCTTGACTTAGGTTGTTTGGGATAATGTTCCACCTGGCGGATATGAGGTGGGATGTTGTCGGCATAAACCTCTGTGTTTTGCGCCGCCGGCGTGGGATAAGCCGAACGCCAACTGCCACCAAGGTCGTTGTCAAATAACGGATTAACCAATTGGATAGAATGGCCGCTACCGGGTTGGTCTTCCGGCACTCCATCACCCACAGTAGGCCATGGAAATCCAAGCTGATAATCGACCTGGTCGATTACCTCGCCCTCGGCGTTGCAAAGTTCGACCTTCTCTCCGTCATTATCGAGCTTGCTGTCGAATTCGAATGGCCCGAAGATCAAAGTTAGTGGTACGATGAACCTGCCGCTGCTCCATTTGGCGTGAATATGAGCCGGATTCTGAGCCACGATAACGTAGCCGCCAGCCGGTAGTACCGCCCCAGCTTCAAACCGGTAAGAGATACCGTCACTGAAATACCAGCCGGCAAGATTAACATCTGTTGAGCCAAAGTTATAAAGTTCGACAAACTCCACCAGTTCGGTTTTGACATCAGGGTCGTAGTGAATCTCATTAATCACAACGGAAGGTGTAATCTCATCCAAGTCTCCTGCCGGGACACTCGTGCTATGTAGCGATTCATCCTTCGCAGTCCCGATTTTATCGGGACGGGGAACGGAGCTGCTGCGCAGAGTACCATCGGCCTTCCCCGCTACGCCCTCAGCCTTCGCTGAGACGAGCACAGAACCCGCTGATGATACGATTAATATCAAAGCAAAAGAGAAACTGAAAGACCTGAGCATCTTCCAACCCCTGCCTCATTGATTGTTTGGCCACTAATTGCGATTCAATCTTTGTAAACTATTATTTATAATCATTTTAACATATAAACACCGGTCGAGTCAATGCCCTTGATAAAATACGCAGTTAAAGCTGAATAAACTTTTTAGCTTCTTAGAATTGACATTCGTAATCACCAGACCGATAACAACCTTTTCAGGAACCTTATTTCTCTGTTAACTTCAAAAATTACAGAAGTAGCAGATGATTAATGCCGATGAATTTGAGTTGAATACTCTTGAATAGATATTCGGTTGGAGGGACCGGTTATACTTTATGAATCATACAAAGCACCAAAAAATGGATGTTATTGTTGAACGGCCCGCAGAAATTATAACTATCAGCCATAATGCCACCATCAAAGCAGCCGCGGTTAAGATGTTTACTAATAAAGTCGCTTGTCTTATCGTAAATAATGATAACGGGGACTTTATTGGCCTCGTGACAGAGCGAGATATTGTCAACCGAGTGGTTGCCGCCTCGATGGACATTGAGAAAACCACCATAGACGAGATTATGACGACTCAGGTTATCTCCTGTTCTCCCAATACTCCGAGCAGCAAGGTCCGAGAAATTATGACCTCTAATCGGATTCGCCATTTACCAATTGTCTATAACAAAGTCGTGGTCGGAATAATCTCAACTCGTGACCTTATGGCAAGACAGCTTCTTGAGGACCGAGCCGCAGCCGAGGAAGTCGCAATGCTCTCGTCTTGTTTGAAAAGCATCGACTTAAATGAAGTCGCCGACATAGTTACACGTGAGGTACCAAAGCTCTTCGGCGCCGAGAAATGTGTACTGTTTATTCAACGAGACAGCTCCACTTGTCAGGGCGGAGCCTGCCTTGGCACCACGACCAAAGCCTCCCTAAAGGTGGTTCGCAAACCACCCCTGCTCAGCTACAACAATTGTTGCTGCCCCAAAGAGACCTTGATGCAAATAAAAGACACACCCCAATTTTTTGACGGAGCTGAATTTCACTATGACAGCATCCCGCGCGTTTGTGAAAAGCAGGGGGCCCAATCTCCCCGACTGGTCATTCCGCTTAATATCTCCACTCACCGTTTTTCCCCCGATTCTTCGCCCCCGCCGGCAACAAGCGGGGGCAAAAACGCCAGAGTGAAACAAAATGGCGGGGGCGGTAGGGACGGCTATTTGTGTATGTGCGGCTTAGCTGCTTCCACCGCCACAAATAAAGAGCTAACATCCTATAAGGCGAAATTAGCAAGAGAAATCCTGAACTCCCATCTGACTAATGCAAAGTTATATCAAGAGGCAAGGCTGACTTCCCTGACCGATGCACTAACCGGAGTAGGCTCAAGAAAGCTTCTTGAGGATAAACTTCAAGCCGAGTGCGCCCGCGCAAAACGATACAAACGTCAATTCTCCGTTGCAATCATAGACCTCGACAACTTCAAAACAGTCAATGATATATTGGGTCATGCCACCGGCGACGATACGCTCAGAAAACTCGCCCAATGTATGAAAAGCCGGAAAAGAAAACCGGATGTGCTCACACGCTACGGCGGCGACGAATTTGTCATACTAATGCCGGAAACAAAAGCAGAAAATGCTGTCAGATTATTGGAAAGGATTCGAGAAAAGGTCCAGGAAATAAAGGTCGTGGAAAACCTCCCGATGACAATCAGTTGTGGAATAGCAGAAAGCCTGTCCGACGCCACCAATTCTTCCAGAGAGTTAATTCGCAGAGCGGACCTGGCTCTGTACGAAGCCAAAAGTGCCGGACGAAACTGTGTTAAAGTCTGGGACAAAACTATGTCAAAGGCCCTAAACGATAACGACATCGAGACAGAGAAGATTAAAAAGCTACAAAGACGTATTGCCGGCCTGTCGGTACAGGCGGAGAAGGTCTTTATTCAAAGCATCTGGGGATTGGTCCAGGCCCTTGAAGCGAAAGACTTTTATACAAAGAAACATTCCGAAAACGTAATGCACTACGCCGTCGGCATTGCCACGACAATGAAAATCGATCCGAAACAATTAGAGATTATTCGCCGTGCTGCAATGATTCACGACATCGGAAAGATTGGGATTCCCGATGCAATTTTGTCAAAACCTGGTGAGCTAACACCTCGTGAACGCACCATCGTTGAGCAGCATCCTCTTGTAGCCGTCCGAATCCTTGAAAAAATGACTTTTCTGGAACAGGAGATAGCTATCGTTCGACACCATCACGAAAAATGGAACGGCCAAGGCTATCCGGATGGGCTATCTTATACTTCAATACCAATCGGTGCCCGCATTATGGCTGTAGCTGATACATTTGATGCTCTTACCTCAAAACGACCTTATCATAATGCACGGTCTCTTGACAAAGCAATCGAAATTCTGGTCGATTCTTCTGGATACGATTACGAACCCAGAGCCGTTAAGGGTATGGTCGCATGGGTCCGGAAAGTTCGCAGCCAACTCGGGGTAGCTCAACTCACCCCGGAGGATTTGCTGAATTCACAAAAGCAGCTCGACCAAAGCTCTATGGCTCCGCTTGTTGCTGATACAGTTACTAAATAGCCCTGCTGCATAAGAGTTTCGATACGGATACGCTCGCTTCCTCCTGTTCAAAGGGGTCTTCGACTGACAGGCGTGAACGTCTTGACACACACCCCGCCTTCTGTGATGCAAAAACTCACGAAACGTAGACCTATATTGGTTATTCGTGCCGCAGTGATTCAATTGGGTCCATATTGGCCGCACGATAAGCCGGATACAAACCAAAGATTATCCCAACCCCTGCACTGATTCCAAAAGCCAACACCAATGAGCTGGTCGTAATTACCGTGCGCATCTGCCCAAAATGGGTTACAAAAAATGGTATTAGAGACCCTAAAATAATTCCAAGGGCACCTCCGGACAACGTCAAAATTAACGTTTCTGAGAGGAATTGAAAGATAATATCTCGCTTCTTGGCTCCGAGGGCTCGGCGAATGCCTATCTCTCGCGTCCGCTCACTCACGGTGGCTAACATAATATTCATAATTCCAATACCACCGACTAAAAGTGAAATCGCAGCAATTGACCCGAGAACGATAGTGAAAATACGCTGAAATTCCTTCGCCCGTCTCATTAGTTCCAGTGGAACGGTTATTTCGTAGTCGCTTTTCTTATGGAATCGACCCATGAGCGTCTGCACACTCTGGCGTGTCCCCATCACCTCGTCTATCTCGCGAACTTTGACGATTATTTCCTGCAGTTCAACTTTTTCAAAACTGCGACTGCCCGAGCTAATCTGCATCGACATCTCACCAAAACGGTTCCGTACTGTGTTCAGTGGAATATAAATACAGCCTAAGTTCGCACCGGCCTTCTTTGCCCCTGTGGCATCTTTTTCTTCAAGATTATTTCCCGTTTTGGTACCCGTCTGTTCGGTAACAACGCCTACTACTCGATAGTAATCGCTGGCTATTTTAACATCCTGGCCTAATGGGTCGTCAAAGGCAAACAGATCTCTGACCAGCTTTTCATCAACAACACAAATGCCCCGTTTGTAGTGCATATCTGTGCTGCTGAGAAACCGCCCGAATCTTAACCGGGTGCTCGATATCTCAGGAAACCACGGCACTGTTCCGACTACTTCGACAGCCACCCTGCGAGTGCGATATTGTGCTTGCTGGGAGAGACGGCGATTCGGTACTATAACCTGGACGTCGGGTATGCCATTGCGGAAACGCTCGGCATCGGCATAGGTCAGGCCATATTCTTTCATGGTTTGCTGTTGACCGCCGGATGATTGGTCTTCAGGAGGATCAACTGTTTTTATAATAATATTGTGGCTGCCAAGCTGGGCAATCTTTTCCTGTGCATCCCGGCTGGCCCCTTCACCTATGGCAAGCATGGCAATAACCGAAGATACGCCAAAGATAATTCCTAATGCGGTCAGAGTCGAACGCAGCTTGTGCATCCACAGGCTCTTTATACCCAGCTTAACAGTGCGTTTTAAACGAAATAAAAACATAACTATTTACCGCTTGTTATATTCCTGATTTTTTATGCGCCCGTCTAAGAGGCGTATTACTCTTTCGGCGCCAGATGCTATACCCTCATCGTGGGTGACGGCTATCAAGGTCTTACCCTGCTCATGCAAATCGTGAAGAATTTCCAGAATCTCATAACCACTTTCCGAATCAAGATTTCCCGTCGGCTCATCGGCCAAAATAATCAGAGGGTCGTTTGCTAATGACCTGGCAATAGCTACTCGCTGCTGCTGACCACCGCTTAATTCTGAAGGCCGATGCTCAAATCTGTCACCGAGGCCCACCATTTCGGCTAACTCCTTCGCTCGTTCGAGGCTTTCCTCCTCGGTATAGCCCTGGTAATACATCGGAACCTCTATGTTCTCTATGACATTGAGCTGGTTAATCAGATTGAATGACTGAAACACGAAACCAATACGGGCACCACGTATTAAGGATAGCTGGTCATCGTCGAGTTCGGAAACATTCTGGCCACCAAGAAAGTAGCCCCCGCTCGTGGGACGATCGAGGCAGCCTATCATATTAAGCAGCGTGGATTTACCTGAACCGCTGGGACCCATGATAGCTACGTATTCACCGCTGGTGATGGTCAGGTCAATTTCGCGCAATACCCGCAGCTCCACTGTTCCAAGCTGGTAATTCTTACACAACTGCTGCATCATTAATATCGGAGTATCACTTTTTAAATCAACGGTTTGGTCCACTTTCTGCACCGCCTTGTCTTTGCCTCGTTCCACTTCCGCCTTGTCTCATTCTATTACGCATACTCTGCATACTCTGCATAAGTTCTGCTTTGAACTTTTCCGGGTCACTCTTACGCAGTTGTTCCAGCTCTTTGGCTTTTTCCGGGTCGGCCTCTGCCAGACGCCCCATTATCCGAGTAATTATTTCATCCGTTAGCTGAAACTGCCTGCCCTGCGCTCTTTCTCCACCCTCCGGTGGTACCATATCCTGTGAGGGTCTTCCACCCTGCGGTCTTTCTCCACCCTCCGGTGGTACCATATCCTGTGAGGGTCTTCCACCCTGTGGTCTTTCTCCACCCTCCGATGGTACCATATCCTGTGAGGGTCTTCCACCCTGTGGTCTTTCTCCACCCTCCGATGGTCTTCCCCTACGAGTACTTTGCCCATCCCCGGACCGTCCGGCTCTCCTCTCTCGGGGCTGACCCTCAGACCGGACTTGAGTTTCCGTATCATTCACATCAGTAGCGCCCGGCCTTTCTCTCCTCTGTGGTATTGGTTGTTGCTGTTCGAATGAGGCTGGACTGCCCAATTCACTGAAAAGCGGAGGATTGAGCATCACCTCCTCGCCGGCCTCCAAACCCTCAATAATTTCCACAAACGTATCATTAAAAAGCCCCGTTTGAACAATACGCTCTTGAGGACCCTGCGAGGTCATAACGTAACAGACTTTTCTGTTGGCTCGATTTGAAACTACCTGGATAGGCACAATTATAGCGTCTTTTAATTGCTCGACGAGAATCTGTACCTTGCACGACATTCGACTTTTGAGAAAATCATGGGTACCATCTATCTTGACGAGGGTTTTGTAAACCTTAAGGTCGGGATTCATAAAACCACGCTGCTGGTCTGGAAGGGGCGCTACCTCAGTCACTTCGCCCTCCAGTACTTTGTCGGGGAAAGCATCCATAACTATCGTTGCAGGCTGACCCACTCGTACCTTATCAACCTCCGTTTCGTGGACGCTGATTTCAGCAATCATCACCGCAGTATCGGGCATCGATATAATCGTCTGCCCCTCAGAAACTGTTTCGCCCTCGGCAACAACTCCGCTGCTCATTCCGCCTCCTCTATATCGCATCGCCCTAAACATATCGTCGCTGCCGCCGCTACCATATACTACCAGACCCGGTGCCTGTGCTTTAATTGTACAATACTCGATATTCTGTTTTATTTCTTTGACCCTCTTATCTTGCCAATAAAGCTGTTCTTGGGCCGTACTTAGTTTCACCTGGGCCTGGGCCAGCCTTGAACGGCACTGGGCATAAACCCGCTGCAATTGGCGACCGGTCTCAACGTAGTCACTGAGGAATTGCTCGGCATTTTTCGGAAAATCGTATTGTCTAAATAAATCCAGAGACACCTCGGCACTTTCTCTCGAAAACCTCCGATTTATCACATTCAACCGGTCTCTTTGAAGGTCAAGGTCGGAAACGTAATTTGCATCATGAAGTTTCTCGGTCCCGACTAATGTGTCTTCCGCGTTTTTTAAGTTACCCTCAGCCATAGTAATGTCATCTTGCAATCTTTTCAATTCCTCCCCGGCAGCCGACCCATCTAACAAATTCGGGTCCTTCCTTACCTCTTCAATAAATGGTGCTACAATTTCGGTCAGTCTGAATGTTTCGTTGACGTCATTAACAGGCTTATCGTTGGTCCTGTCTAAGCCTCTGCTCATCATGTTAACGACTCCATTTTCAGCCCTAACCGGCATGTCGCTCACCTTGCTTTCGTCGTCTCGTTTAATGTTTAAAACTTCGTTTACATCCTTAATCAGCCTATTTGCTATATCTTCGCCCAAATATTTCTGAAGGTCCAACAAAGCAAACCTTACTTTCAATTGACCGTCTGCAATGTCGCTTTCATTTTGTATTACCTGAATGTCACGCGCCTCTATTGCTGAGGTAACGTTTTCCTGGTGACCGTTAAGCTCCATCTGCTCTTGTATCAATCGCTCTTCCAAAGCCGAAGCATCCAATTGAACAAGTACCATGTTGCTATCTACGTCTTCTTTAGTCACATAATAGCCTGCAGGGACGACACTGAGTATTGTTAACTCTGATGACTCTCTTCCCCTTTGGACCTTACATTTGTATTCTATTGATTTATGGGCCCTGATACTGCCGCCTTCGGTAACGATGATGGTCAAATTATCCCGGCGCGCGGTGAAGGTTCCGCTACTCGAAGTGTCTATCCCCGCATCCCTTTTTATCGCTGCCGCCACTAATCCCGTGACCAGCACTGCCACTGCAATAAGCAGCAGAATCATCCACCGCCGCTTAATGCGTCTCCCGGTACGCTGTCGTTGATTTTCCGATGCATTTTGATTTTGTTTGTCTTTGTAATTTTTCATTGTGTTCTTTGCTCCCACATACCATCCGGTTTAACTTGTAGAATACCAACATCACGAAAGAACCTCATTTTGGCAGTTGTATGACTGACTAAAGCTCCAGTCAGTTCATTTTGAGCCTGAACTAAGTCATCATTTGATAGCATTATATCCCGTATTACAGCTCGCCCGTATAATAATCGCAATTTCTGCTCCTCGACTCGCCTTTGGGCCAATTCCAGGCCGACCTTTTGAATCCGGTAACTTTCTGCGGTCTCGGCGAGGTTACGATACGCCTCGCGAACGCCCAGCTTGACATTCTCAATATATTCATCGTATGAACGTTGCTTTTCCTGAAAATCAATTAACTCCCTCACATATTTATTTCGTTGGTCTTTCCGGTCGAAAGGTAAGTCAGTTGCAAAAGCAAGACTGTATGTCCCCTCGTGAAACTGTAACCTGCTAAAGTCAGTTCCCGGGGGTGAGCTTATGTCGTCGATTCTGCCCGTCAGATCCAACTGAACTCCAAGCTCGTCGGCAGTCAACTCAAGTTTACGTGCTGAATCTTCAAGCCTTTCTTTGGTATTAGCCAGGTCCAGGCGCCGAGCCAACGCCATCTCAATCGCTTCGGCTTCCGTATAATCTGGCTGGCTTATGCCAATTGCTTCCAGCGCTGCTAACTCATTTTGGTCTAACACAATGTTGGCATCGGTTGGTAAAGACAATTGTATTTTGAACACGTCAAGGGCCTGTTCATAATTTTGTCGGTCTCTAACGAGCTTGTTTTCTGCACTAAGCAGGTTCTGCATGGCCTCATCTGCCTCGGATGGTGCCCTTTGACCAACTTCAACCTCCATTTTATACTGGTTCGTTGTGTCAATCAGTCTTTTATAGCTTGCTTCAGTAATGTCCACTGTATCCCTTCTCTGCAACACACCATAGTAACCACTTATAATATCAACTACAAAATCCTTACGATAGCGGTTGAATGTACGTATAGCATATAAAACATCTCGCTCGGCTTGGGTCAACTCTTCACGGGCTTGCCTTCCGGCGACTCTACCCAGCAAAGGAACAGTAACATCGCCGCTTAAAAACGATTCTAATGTCGTTCTCGGGTCGCCGGTGAGAAAGCGTGTCCAGTCGATCATGATACCAACATTGAATAACACCCCATCAAGGAACAATGATTGCTTGTCAACACCTCCGGAAGCATCTATACTTACATCATCATAGTCATGCCCTGGACCAGTACCCTTATCATCTACGTAAGCGCCATCTATGGTCCCAAACCATTGTAGCGCATATTTATACCGTTCACCTGTTAAACTAAGCGCCGATTTGTAAAGAGCTTCTTTTTGAGACTGGTAATTCCGATTAAATTTTGTGGCAATTTCAACGGCCTGTTGAAGATTTATAACGCCTGATTCCGGTATAAGATCTGTAATTTCAATATCATTTGGTGATGCAGGGTCATTATAATCACTGATTGTATAATTGGCTTTTATACCGAAGTCATCCTTCCATTTGCTGTCGATAATCTGATAAACCTCCTTATCGGCATCGGCTTTGTGGTACTCCGGGCTGCACGCACCGGCAAAGCCCAGCATCACAGCAAAACCGAGCACCCAGCATAACAACGTTACAGGTCGAAACTTGCAGAACATACAAATCTTCTCCAACATACTTCCAACGTCCATATTGTTATTTTTTATTCTAAAACTCTTTATTATAAGATGTGATGCTAAAAAACAAAGACAAAAATCTCCCCCGTAAGTGCTCCCAGGTTTGAATATTTGCCGTCAGTTTCACGCCGCAGGTTCCGGTAAAATCTGCACTTTAATCAACTTATATGCCTATACCCGAAAAATCAGGCAAGGCCCTTTTGAATTATTAGTCATTCATCATAAGAGCACAGACGCTTTGGTTTGTCAAAATATTGCAAAAATCTAATAATCTTTACTACAAAATAGTATCTAATTTTATTGCAAAACGGGGCAATTAAGTGTAAAATCACGATTTAATCAAAGCCGGCGGCGTAGCCAAGAGGCCTAAGGCGACGGTTTGCAAAACCGTTATTCGCCGGTTCGAATCCGGCCGCCGCCTGTTCTTTCCTGTCTTGAATTTAGACTTTTGCAAAATAGAGGTTAGGCATACTATGAAAGTAAATATCGAAAATCGCGTTCTTGAGCTCCTCGATGGCGATATTACCGAAATGCAGACTGACGCCATTGTCAATGCCGCTAATGCTCGACTGATTTTGGGCGGCGGGGTCGCAGGGGCAATCAGAACAAAAGGCGGTCCCGAAATCCAGCAAGAATGCAACAAAATCGGTGGAACATTCGTAGGCGGGGCTGTGATAACAACCGCCGGAAATCTCAAAGCAAAACACGTAATTCACGCTGTAGGGCCTCGAATGGGCGAAGGAAACGAGGACCAAAAGTTAAAAAATGCAACCCTGAGCTCACTTAAAGTAGCCGACGAAAATAATCTAACGAGCATTTCTTTTCCGGCTATCAGCGCAGGCATCTTCGGTTTCCCTATCGAAAGGTGTGCCGAAATAATGCTAAAAACAACCATCGATTATCTTAAAGGCAAAACCGGCCTGAAAAAGGTCGTCTTTTGCCTCTTCGGCCGGGACAGTTACCAGGTCTTCACAAACCAGCTTAAGCAGGAAATCTCAGACTTGTCCTTGAGTGGAGCGAAGGAATGAGGGCAATGGTATTAAAAAAGCAATCCCCAATCGAAGACATGCCTTTAGAGCCTGCTGATTTGCCAACGCCTACCGCGGACGACAACCAGATACTTGTTAAGGTTTCGGTTTGTGGCGCCTGCCATACCGACCTCGACGAAGTTGAAGGTCGGCTGAAGCCGACAAAGTCGCCAATCGTTCTCGGCCACCAAGTGGTTGGAAAGGTAGCTGATAAGGGAAAAGATGTTACAAAATTTAAGATTGGCGACCGTGTGGGGATTACCTGGCTTTATTCGGCTTGCGGTAAATGCGATTTTTGCCGAATTGGCAATGAGAATCTCTGCGACCAGGCAAAATGGACCGGCAAAGACGCCAACGGCGGCTACGCAGAATTTACTGTCATTGGTGAGGACTACGCCTATACCATCCCTGAGCAATTTTCAGACTCACAGGCGGCTCCGCTTTTATGTGCCGGTGTAATCGGTTATCGTACACTTAGACTTGCGGATATAACGGATGGCCAGAAGATCGGCCTGTTCGGTTTTGGGGCATCGGCCCACATTGTGATTCAGATAATCAAACATAAATTCCCGAATAGTCCGGTTTATGTCTTTACAAAGACAGCTAAACACGCAGAGTTGGCCCAAAGCCTCGGTGCTGTCTGGACGGGTCGCTCAGGCGACCGGCCGCCTGAGAAGTTGAACAAAATTATGGATTTTACACCGGTTGGAGAATGTGTTCGGGATGCCCTCAGAGTTTTGGAAAGAGGTGGTCGATTGGTTATAAACGCAATTCGTAAAGAAACACCTGTCCCGCCGCTGGAGTATGCGGAATATCTCTGGCTCGAAAAAGAAATAAAGTCTGTTGCCAACGTTACCCGTCTGGATGCAGAAGAATTCTTACCCTTAGCAGCCCGGATACCTATCGTACCAACAATCGAAGAATTTCCGCTTAGCCAGGCCAACGAAGTGCTCTACTCGATTAAACACTCAAAGCTTCGTGCCGCCGCCGTCCTGAGGGTCTTGGAATAAAGATTTAAACTCCGTCGACCTCAGCTTAGATTCTCAGGTGGGTGAGGTTAAGGCTAAAGCCGAAGTCCCGATACAATCGGGATTTAAAAGGAAACATCAAACTCCTGTGGTGTTAGTGTAAAAGAAATCGAATCGCCAAAAACCTGCCTTGGGGCAATTGAATTTATCAAAAGAATTTTGTATAATAATAACAGAAAAGCTTAGCAGTATAGTACTTTGTCACAGTTCAATTGATGGGTTGTCATTCCTGCGGAAGCAGGAATCCAGAATTGAAACAATGGATTCCGCATCAAGTGCGGAATGACAACTACTCAAAGCATGTGTGACAGACTAATAGTTATGCCAAGCTTAAAAGGAAAACACAGGTTTAGGAGAAGGAGGGGAAGGGCTTTTTTGAGAGGCTGGCACAATGGAGACCAAATTTAATGTCTTCGAGATTCTCCAAATAGCCGAAAAAATCGACCATAACGGGGCCAAATTTTACCTTAAAACGGCCGAGATGTTCAAAGACCCCGAACTTCGTAATATATATTACAAGCTGGCCAATTGGAGAGCCAGGCACGAAAAGATCCTCGCCCAGAGGAGGAAACGTTTTTCTGAAAAGACCGGCGAATTCGGCACTTTCGACCCCGATAATTACGTCCTGTCAAATCCGCACGTCATGGCAGGTCTTACTGTGTTCGCCCACAAACCAGACTTATCAGCAAGGCTGACCGGAGCCGAAAGCAAAGAGCATATACTTAAAGATGCCGTCAGGAGAGCAAAGGAAGCTATCATTTTTTACAATGGGTTAAAGGGCTTTGCTCGGGGCCCGGCCAGCAAAGATACACTTGACAAGATTATCAAAGAAGAGAGCCGACACATTCGCCTCCTCACCGAACAATCAGAGCAGCAGTAATCGGCTACATAACTAACGACATCGAATCAACCGATTGTTATCAGTCGCCAGCACAGCAATACTTTAAAAGCTGAAATCCTCATATACAGTAGCAGTTGTATCAGTGATTGTACCTTTGGCCTTTATACTCAAAGCATAGCTTAAGGGCTGATTTGTTACTTACCGGAACCGGTCCCAAGGTTTTTCTGTATCTGCTTGTAGATAACGCGTGACCTTTCCTCTTCGCCGAGTATTCTGCCTGTTTTAATGCTAATATTACTGCTATCGTCTGGTCCCGGCTCAATCCATATAGTAACCTTCTTACCATCCGCAGCTTTGGCGACAATTTTTGCTATAAATATATCTTTGGCCTGTTCAACAATCTCTAACTCCAATTGTTTTAGAGCCTTTTGCGTCGCCAAATACACGGTGTTCAAATCCTTGCCGGCCACAGCGTAAAGTTTGCCGCCTGAATAAACACCGGCATCGCTACCTATAATGGTAGGTCTGCCACAGCCGCAAATAGCTAACATCAAACCGGCGACCACACAAACTGTACACATTCTTTGAACTGTCATTTTTTTACTCCTTAAAAAAATATTATTGTTAGCGCCGTTTATTTATATCCGCCAGCTCACATTGTCAACACTTTATTTTTATTTCTCCCATTATCGGCAGCGAACAAGCTGGTCCATATCTACCTGAAGCTCAGGAATATTTGTTTTCAGGTCCTCGATAAAACGCAGACCATCTTTCCAGTATCCCGCCGTAGGCCTCAAATCTGCATTAAAACCGGCAAAATAACGGTTGATATTGTGGACTAAAAGCTCCCGCACGTATTTGCTTACCATAGACGCTAACGATACCGGTAAAAACCGCTCATCTGCACCGACAACAAAATGCAGACGCATACTTTTACCGCCGCCTCGCAATTCATAACTGCTGGCCGTCGGGCTCTCACGGAGAATCCTTAATTCCATATCGCTAAACATTCGCTGCAGATGTTTTCGATAGCGGACCCGTCCCCCTTGCCTATCGACTACAATTTGCAAATCGTCCCCCGCAAAATTATCAAAAGCCCGCTTTATAAGCCGCGACGTAGCGGTAAAAAGCACATTAGCCTTGTTCTTTACCGAAGCCACCATCTTGTTGTAGTACCCAACGTCCAGACAATAGCTTTTTAGTTCCAGCAATTCGATGCCGTTTGAGGCCATATCGTCGGCCAGGACCGCCGAGGCAATTCCCTTATCGGCGGCATCAGCCGAAAGGCGATAACTTCCGGCACCCTCGTACCACGGATAAGCACTTATTCGCTCAAGGCACTCCGGACATAATAATTCTATAAGCTCGGCCAGCGTGGCCGGCTCTTTATCGAGACATTTCAACGCCCCCAGGACCGTCCGTTCTAAATGCTTGATTCCAACAGCTCTGCTGTAGGCCTTCTTACTGTCGGTAATGAGCATTCGACCCCCAAGATGTTTTCGCCTGCTGCCGACACTTTTTCGCAAAATCTGCCACAGGTCGGATGTCAAAATATGGTGCGGCAGCGAAAATGTGCTCGACGATACGACCAATGGCCCTAAAAGCGGCCCAAAGCCCGCTTCATCTATTCCTACCAGAACAACCATCCCTGGAACTCCCGCTATCCATATCGAAGCTAACTTCCTTGCTTCTGCAATCAACTGTTATTTTATACTATCCGGATGAGCATTATAACTAATACTTCCCTTAAATCAATAAATGAATAAAAAGATCAAAAGACCATAAAGACCAGTGAAAAATCATGCTTTATGAAAAAAAACATCTTTTAATATCGACGTATAGGGGCGTGTCTAATTTTGCTGGCACCACGGTCTTGCCTGCCCCCTTGTTTAGAGTGCTTTATACTCTAAGGGGGCTTGCCCCCAAACGTAGGGGCGGTTCGCGAACCGCCCGAACTTCGAAATTCGACATTCCTTGTTGGACATTCGATATTCCCTCTCTTCACCCTAATTCCCTCTGTCATCCTGAGCGCAGCCCCCGTTCTTGCTTTCGCAAGAAAGCACGGGTGCGCAGTCGAAGGATCTGGTCTGCGAATTAAAAGTGTCTCCCATAAGCAAGCTCAATAACTGTTAGCCCCCGGCACTGTCGGGGGTTGCTTGTCCCCGAATGTTGTAGTCGGGGATCCAGATTAGCGTTTGTTAATTTACTACCCTGAAGGGTATAACCTGATTGGCGTAGTCTTAGCCCGGATTTCACAGATTAACCCGGATTTTAAAAATTGATGGGAATTGCGGATTGGTTTTTTTAATAATAAGGTGTATCGTAGATTTGATAGATTACTCTCCGTAGTTTCTGGGTAAAAAACGTATCGTACTCCTTCAATTCCCCCCCAGCTTTACGTCCCTTTTGGTAGGCTATCCTCATCGGGCTTAATCTCCCCGTCAACGACCATCAGCCACAGCGGCTTTTTTTTCTTTTTATCCCAGTCCTCGTACAGCCATCCATTGAGCACATTATTGACGTTGCGTGCACAGACGCAAGTATAACGCTTTTCGTAGACACCCGTATATTGCGCGACGAACTTAAAAGGCTTATCCTTCCAGATTATGCGATACCACCTTTCGGGACGGAGAGCATTGTAGTCTCTGACGGGTTCATCTACTTTGCCGTTTAGTTTTTCGTGGGCGATCCAGACATTCAGAGCCACTCCCTTACCAATGTTCTCAATTATCCACGCGGGAGGTTCTTTTCGGTCAACTCGGAAGTTCAGTATTGGCATTGTACCTCCGGCCGCGATGCGGGTTGCAAGCTTATTCGATTTCCATATCAATATCGTTGCCAAGGCAATGACTGCTGTTGCCACGGTGTTCACTGCAACCGCCCAGTCAATCGCACCCAGAATAACCAGCACATAGCTACAAATGGCTTCTATCAAAGGGTACATGTTATTATCAATTGGCTGTCCTTAGTTCCTCAATTAGCAATCGGGTTTAGTTTCGGAAGGCGACCCACGTTGTACTTGAATGCCTCAAGGAGTCGTTTCTGTTCAGCCTTACGCTCCAGCTCATTTGGAACGATCTCGAAATCATATGCATCCACTTCACCGGAATAATCGCGTGAATGCTCTTTCAGCCGTGTGGCTATGTTGTTGCTTTCACCAATACGGACCACTTCGCCATTCTTCTTGAGCCGATACACGCCGGGCTCTTCCGGATACTGCGATTCATCGCCGAAATCCCTTTCCTTGGCCCAGGCATAGCCCACAGTTATGAAGTATTTGTAAGTCGGGTATATATCCGAATCAGTTGGTTCAACATCCTCCAAAAGGAACTGCCTCTTGGCCTTATCTCTTTCCTTTCCTATCGCGCCGATCCAATCATATTTCGCGTACAGGGCTCCCGAGGCAACCATCTTGCGTTTAGACCTTCCTGTCTGACGATAGAATTTCATCAGACCAGGGGCAGCATCTTTCTGAAAGGCAAAGTATATTCGCCGTAATTCAGGATCCACTCCGACGCGCGCGTATTCAAAGTCCAGAAGACCTTCTTTCTCCACAAGAGAGGCGGAGAAATTGATTTGGGTCTTGCCAAACATTAGTACATCGGATTCAGATCGTGCGTAGAAATCCTCGATCGCCATCCTTCATATCCAGGCTAGATAGAAAATTCTTTCTCAACCGGGCAGCTATGCTTGCCGGGGCATAGTTGCCCGCACCTTTATTTGCCAGCAACTCTTATAAAGTTAGAATCTGTTGAACCTAAACGATAAAGCGGAAAAGAAACATTCGATTGTCTTGATACATTAGCCTTTTGAAATTTTAAGGGTAAAACATGTTCATCAATAAGTAAATAACCTTTATTTTCCATACATTTTTCAAACCATGCATATCTAAGTAGATTACTACCAAAATCTGCAATTGATGCATCATAATCACATTTTCGACAATCTTCTATAGCCTCATTTAAGGTTTTGTTTGGATTGCACCAATGTGGTGAGCAGCTGGTCAAACTCAACAACCACAAGATGAATAATACTAATATTGATAATCTTTTCATTTTTCAACACGCTTTTTATCCGAAATTAGCTTTCTCAATTCATCTTTGATTTGAGTCAATAGTTCTATATGCTTTGTTTTTGAGGAATAAATTTCAGCAATAATAAAAGCACCTGTAAAAAAGATGGCTGATATAACAAATAATATCCCAGCTAACATCTCATGGAGCACACTGGTACTCGCCGCAAAGGCTGCCAGGCCAATCAAAAATGCCAATATAGAAAAAATAACAAGAATAACTCCTAACATTTTCCAGCCTCTCTAAATTTTCAATTTGACAAATCTCTTAAAAATCCTATATATTTACACTTATTCTTGGTCTGCGATACAAACAAAGCGGGTCGCAGAAACCGCAGGACTTGTATAAATCTTTTAATACAAGGATATTATAACAATGGTAGCATGTCAAGCCAGAATAATTGATTTTGACAAAGAAAGCTAAATGAAAATAATGAACCGCATGAGGAAAACTAAAAACTAAAAAATTATGCACAGTCTCCTATTAATAGCTGGGAATAGAACGCAAAAACGGTGATTTTCCCTAATAAAACCATTTTGTTGTTGACTTATGTTTGCAAATATGTTAAAATACCACATATTAGCCAGCAGGCTAACATAAACCGCCAGCAGGCGAGGATGACATTTCAGTTTGCATGTCGTAAGCTGCAGCGCAGCAAGGACTTAGAGCCAGCAGGCCCAGATTCGCGAATGAACAATTAACCATTTAACCACTCACAACAATCGAGTATCCAGTATCCAGTATCGAGTATCCATAATGATCATCGATAATCCAACTTTAGTTCACTTTAGGCACTTTAGCTCACTTTTCACTCCCTCGCCCCTCTACATCTGTCGAGAATCCTCTACAAATCAGCTACTTTTTATGCAAAACAAACCCAATGTCAAGTACTCTCAAATTAACGTAATCTCTTTTATAACAAGTAAATATGAAAAAATGGACACTTGGTTAAGTGGAAAAAACAAACCCAATCAAACCCAATTCAAAGCCAATTCAAAGCCAATCTCCAAAAAGCTCAAAATGAACTTAAATATCTATCATACAATAGATTACAGCAATAAAACTCACTTTCCGCCAATACAAAACAAACCCAAACAAAGCCAAAACAAACCCAATTTCAAACCCTGTCCTGAATTAGCCGAAGCCCTGAGCGCAGCCGAAGGGGGCAGTCGAATGGGCCAATCTCCGAAAGGACAAAATGAACTTAAAACCGCTTGCCAAAAAATCTGGCCACAACGACGTATAGAACGTCCTCAGGTTCTTTGTTTGACATCGTCCCTAAGTGTCTGTAGAATCTTCTCTCTAAAAACCAACGTTTATTCGGTAAGGCAAAATATGCAGCTAAAGATAAAGTTTCTCGGTGCAGCTCAGAACGTTACGGGTTCGCGGCACTTGTTACAGGCCAACGGCACCAGAATTCTCGTGGATTGCGGACTATATCAGGAACGGCAGTTCAAGGCAAGAAACTGGGAACCTTTTGAAGTTCCGCCCAAAAGTATTGATGCGGTTCTTTTGACCCACGCACATTTGGACCATTGCGGCCTGCTGCCTAAGCTGTCTAAAGAAGGCTTCAAGGGCAAAATATACGGCACCTCGGCAACAGCAGAAATCGCTCGAATTATTTTGATGGACTCAGCCAAGCTGCAGGAAGAAGACGCCGAGTACAAACGAAAAAGACACGAGCGCGAAGGTCGAAAAGGTCCTTATCCCGAAATTCCACTATATACTATTGACGATGTTGAGGCGTGCTGCCCACTGTTTTCGCCTGTCAAATATAAACAGACTATAAATATCGGAGATGGCCTTGAAGCAACCTTTTTTGACGCAGGTCACGTTCTTGGCTCTTCGATAATACAGATTAAGGCGCAAATAAACGGAGAGCAACGCACCATTCTTTTCTCCGGCGATATGGGTAGGCCGGACAGGCCCATCGTGCAGGACCCTGCTTCTTTTGAGCAGGCCGACTACATTCTAATCGAGTCCACCTATGGTGACAGGGTGCACCAGGGAAAAGAAGATACTAAGAAAATGATAGCCGAGGTTATAAACTCGACGAAACAAGCAGGCGGCAATATTATCATCCCAAGCTTTGCACTTGAACGTTCACAGGAGCTTCTGTATTACATCAACGAGCTGCTGCTTGAAGGTAAGATACCACATCTGATGGTTTTCCTGGACAGTCCCATGGCCGCCAACATTACGAAGGTCTTTCAGAAACACAGAGAGCTGTTTGATGAGGAAATGACCGAACATATCCGGCACAATGAATCGCCTTTTAATTTTCCCGGATTGAAAATAACAGGGACGAGCGATGAGTCCAAAGCGATTAATCACATAAAAGGCACAGTTATCGTCATTGCAGGCTCCGGAATGTGCACGGGAGGCAGGATAAAACATCATCTGGTCAACAATATCACCAGCCAACAGAACACGATAATGTTCGTTGGCTATCAGGCGGTTGGAACACTCGGCAGACAAATCGTTGACGGCAAGAAAGAGGTCCGCATCCTTGGTCAGGTGTATTCGGTCAATGCGAGAATTGCCAGAATAAATGGTTTTTCCGCCCATGCAGACAAAGAGGAGCTTTTCAATTGGTTAAGCGGACTAAAAAAACCACCCAGAAAAATTTTTATCGTTCACGGTGAGTCTGAAAGCGCAAAGCATTTCGGTAATTACATCAGAGAAAAAACGGGCTGGAAAGTTGCTGTTCCGGCATATCAGGATGAGATTGTCCTCGATTAGTTAGTGCGAAGCTCGTGGAGAATATCCCAGTATGCTCCCCGACGGCCTTTTTGGATTGCTTCTACCAGTTCCATATTGTCGTTATAATTATGGTCGGTGGATTGCCCACTTTCATCTTTTTGTAGAGCTGCCGGCTCTGTGGGTTCGAAGAATCTTTTATCGCCGGCGATTAAATCCTTTACGAGCCTGGCCGGCTGTGGACCTAAAGCCTGCGATATATAGAAAGTCGGCTGAAAGAGGTCGACAGGCCCGGAATATTTTCGATGGATATTAGGATTTGTCTCCGGCGGGCCTTCGTTTGCGACAATATTGGCTATTTCTGTGCCCGGATAAACTCTGATACCAAGTGGCGCACCCGCACAATCAGGGGCAATTTGCTTAATAAAATCGACTGTCTGCGAGACCGTTTCTGGTGTTTCACCCGGCCCGCCGAACAGTAAGTCTATCATAACCTTTATGCCATTGTCACGGCACAAACGCACCGCCAAAGCAAGGTCATCTTTGAGGTGAGCTTGGCCGTAAGTCTTTAGCATTGAAGAACAAGCAGAATCACCCGTAAAGTTAATACCTATACAGCCGGCTTTTCTCATAACCTCGGCAAGCTCGGCGTCGAAAGGTACTACCGCCATATATGTGTACCAGCTTAAGCTTTTTCCAACCGAGCGTCGCTCGAACTCTTCGCAGACCGCATATGCATGCTTTCGAGGAATGTTAAATTCAGAGTCGCACAAGTGCAATACCTCCACTCCCTGAGCTATGAGGGATTGGGCCTCGTCAGCGACTTCTGAAGGCTCCCGGAGTCTTATTGTTGGGCCTTTAGTTAAAGGGTCGGCACAATAAATGCATCGACGATTGCAGCCACGTTTCGTTTCAAGACCACACTGGCCTCCTTTTTCCAGGTAAGTCAGATTATCAACCTGATTGCGACTGGTCGGCAGAGAAAGTGGTGTAGGCCAGGATGGCCGATTACTGTAAATCTCTCCATTACGCCGCCAGACTAAACCATCGACGCGTTCAAAACGCTTTGACTCCTGCAATTCGTTGACAAGTGAAACTATTGCCTGCTCACCGTCACCACGAATTCCGAAGTCTGCGCCGGTATATTCGACAATACGCCGGGCAAAGATGGAAAAGCCAACCCCGCCAATTACGATTGGTGCATTGGTCATATTTCGTATTCCACGTATGGTCTCAGCCAGGCCAGGGACAAACCATCGGGCGCTTGGCCAAAAACAATCATCGGTATTACGAAACGAAATCCCTACCAACTGCGGACTACGGGCGGAAAAATGCTCCTTAAGCATCTTCAATGGGTCATCAGTTAGGCACAAATCCACAATTTCTACATCAATCCCGGCCTTTCCGGCGCTTGTTGCAATATAGTCCAGAGCAATTGGGCCTATCGGAGGAACCATCCTGTTTGTGTTAATCAGCGTCAACATACATCTACCATAATATGTGCGTTATAGGAGTGGTCAGACTTGTTGCTGCTTGTCTTGCGATTCTTTTTTTCTACTGGAAAACCAGCTTAGAACTATACCTAACTCAAACAGAGCATAAAGCGGTACAGCAAGTGTTATCTGAGAAATCACATCAGGCGGAGTGGCCATAGCAGCTACTACGAATATGCCGAGCAGAACAAATTTTCTTGACCTGCGCAATCCCTCGATTGAGACCAAACCCGTTTTGTTTAAAAAGAAAATAGCTATCGGGGTCTGAAAGGCAATGCCAAAAACCAGCATCAGCATAGTAATAAAAGATATGTAGTTCGCGAAAGTAAAATTGGAGCTGACACCGAGCACCCCCTGGTTGAACTTCACAAGGAAAGCAAGCGTAAGCGGCGCCACTACCATTACAAAGAACAAAGCCCCTGTCACAAATAGCACCGCTGAAAAAGGCGTGGCGAGGTGAACATAGCGTTTCTCATGTGGATAAAGTCCGGCGGCAACAAACATCCATAACTGATAGAATACCCACGGTGATGTTAGTATCAGACCTGAGATTAAAGCTATTTTTATGTAGCTGATGATACCGTCGGCAGGTGCAAGGGTTTGCAGGCGTGCCTCTGCACCCATAACACCAATATATGGTCCTTCTATAAAGGCGATTATTTTTGAACACAGAACAAGGCAAATGACAGCACCGAGCCCCAGCCCTAACAGCGCTCGAATCAAGCGCATCTGCAATTCCTCAAGGTGGTCACCCAGACTCATAGTGCTATCGAGGGGGTCTTGTTGCTTCTTCTTTTTGGTCTTGCCCATTTCAATCTGTTAGGCGAGTCTGAAGAAACTTTCAGCTCAGGCATGTTAGCTCATGGTCTCGGATTCGTCCAAACCGGCGGCGTCCTTGACCTCTTCTGCGACATCGTCCTTTATCTTCTTTACATCACTTACCAAATCATCCTTGGTTTCTTCTACTTCGCGAACGCCCTTCTTGAACTCCGTCAGACTCTTACCCAGACCGCGGGCAATCTCGGGCAGACGTCTGCCGAATAGAAGTACCGCGATAATAAGAATAATGATAAGCTCAAACGGACCGGGCGTCCAAAACCCCAGATATTGCATATATTCAGTCATTTTATAGTCTCCTAAGTCATCTATCGCAGTATTATAACACCACTTTAGTTGTTTCGTCAATAAAGATAATGCACAATAAATTTAATTGACAAAAATACCAACAAAAAGTATAAACCAAATCGGCCTCAGCGTCAAGTAAACCCTGTTAGAAATTTCCACTGGAGGATATGGGGCGATGCGGCACTAATACAACCACCGCAGGCCCATTAGATGAAAAAGAATATCCGTTTCAAATAAAGTATAAGGAAAAGTTATGAGTATCTCACGTTTAATCGCAGGCATTTCAGTTACAACCATATTAACCGTAGCAACCTCTGTTCCGGCCTTTGCACAAGAAACAGTTATCGTTAGGCCAAAAGAAATTGACGATGTCCTGCTAAATCCCGGGATCGGCTTTATGACTTTTCAGAGATTCAACGGTGATGAGTTAAATACGGCTAAAAGATGGACCGAGGGTAAGCCTATCGTTTACCAGGAATTTGACGGCAATTTGGAAAACAAAGACTATCCTATGACGACGATAGCGTATTTCCGAGTTTACTGGAAGTTCATCGAACCGCAAATGCACAAATATCGATGGGACCTGATAGATACAGCCCTTAAAACTGCCCGGGAGCGAGGTCAGACCTTGATGCTGCGCATAGCACCATACGGAACAGGCACAAGAAATGATGTTCCAGACTGGTATCGTGCAATGGTCGGTAACAGGAAAGATTTGCCGGAGAAGAAGTGGCAGGTTGACCCTGAAGACCCACGGTACGTCAAGTATTTCACGAATATGATAAGAATCCTCGGCGAACGTTATGACGGGCACCCGGACCTCGAAAGTGTGGACGCTGCGATTGTCGGAGCATGGGGTGAAGGTGCAGGCTCTGCTCTATTGACACACAAAACCAGGCAGGCACTGGTCGATGCCTATATCGACTCTTTTAAGAAAACACATCTTGTTATGCTTCTCACTGATGAGAAAACAAACGGCTATGCGCTTTCCAGGGCCGATGTCGGCTGGAGGGTCGATTGTCTCGGGGATATGGGAGGATTTAGTCCCACTTGGTCACACATGAACGATTATTATCCGCAGGCAATCATCAACTTTGGCGTGCGGGAAACCTGGAAAAAGGCTCCGGTAACGCTTGAGGTTTGCTGGGTAATGCAGCACTGGAAAGATATGGGCTGGGACGTTGACCACATAATCGATGAGTCGCTCAAGTGGCACATTTCTTCTTTTAACGCTAAATCCTCGCCGGTGCCGAACGAATGGTGGCCTTCGGTCAACAGGTGGCTCAGGAAAATGGGCTACAGATTTGTGCTTCGCAAGTTTACATACCCGGCCGTGCTGAATTCAAACAGTAAACTTTCTTTCACTTCATGGTGGGAAAACAAGGGTGTTGCACCATGTTACAAGAAATTCCCTCTTGCTCTTCGTCTCAAAAATGATGAAAAAACCGAAATCTTAGTCACCGATGCCGATATCAGAACCTGGCTGCCGGGCGACAATCTTTATGACGACACAGTTTTGGTCCCATCTAATATGCTTCGGGGAGAATATGACCTGCAAATCGGCATTCTCGACCCGCTGTCAAATAAGCCCAATGTGAAACTTGCTATATCTGGAAAGGAGCCGGATGGCTGGTACTATCTTGGAAAAATAAAGATTCGAAATTAGGTGCTCAACTTTCACTGCTTCGAAATTGTGATTCTGAAAATTGCAAGAGTTAGACGTATCAGCCAGGTCTTCTTTTTCTCGATGTTTGTCTGGTAAGGTAGGCAAAAAAATATCTTTTTTTGCAACGTAACTGCTGTATTAACAAACGCTTATAATTAATAATATATGATTTTTCTTGCTTTTTCTGCCCCTTTCTGTTATCATAACAACATCGAGAGTAACGATTTGCTGATGTTTTCCGAGAGGGGCGATAATGAGCAAATTTTATTACGAAACCTGGCTTCCATTTATTGTTAACAAAAGGCGGATTCTATTTCTTGCTATTGCAAGCTATATCGCTTTGTGTTAAGCAGGTGTGGACTCTTTAATTTGTTAGCCGTTCGGTTTTAAACGGCTTTTTTTATGCGCTCGCAAACCTTAAACCATTTGACATATCAGCGACACTAAATTACGCTTATAAAAACCAATACACAAATTATTGGACTTTGCGCTAAGAACACAATCTAAGGTGGCACTCCCAAGCTCTTGTGGGGGTCTTTTTTGGCAGCAAAATCTGCGTCTTTTATGGACCTGTTTTTATATAGCTCAATTAAGGGACCTGCAAAATGATAATAGTTACAGGCGGAGCCGGTTTTATCGGCTCAGCACTAATCGCTGCACTAAACAAAAGGCAAATCACTGACATCCTTGTCGTTGACGAGCTTGGCACAGACCAGAAATGGAAAAACTTGCGCAATCTGTCCTTCACTGATTATGTCGAAAAAGACGATTTCCTCGAAATGGTTATCGAAGACAAGCTCGATAGTTCTGTTGATTTCGTCTTCCATCTTGGCGCCTGCTCGGACACCACCGAAACGAACGCATCCTACCTAATAAAAAACAACTATGAATACAGCAAGCTGTTAGCCCAGTGGGCAACCGACACCGACATTCATTTTATTTATGCTTCCAGCGCAGCCACATACGGCGACGGCTCAGCCGGTTTTAGTGACGACCAGGAAAAAATCGAAATCCTCAGACCCCTGAATATATATGGCTACTCCAAGCACCTGTTTGACCTGTGGGCACGCAGAACCGGACTGTTAAAAAAGCTCGTAGGACTAAAATACTTCAACGTATTCGGGCCGAATGAATATCACAAAGGGGATATGCGAAGTTTCGTTATCAAGGCCTTCGAGCAGATTACCGCCCCCGTGCTTTCTTGCGAAAGCAAGAACGGGGGCAAGGTCCGCCTCTTCAAATCATACAAGCCCGAATACGCCGATGGCGAGCAGTTACGCGATTTTATTTACGTCAAGGATGCGGTTGATATGACTTTGTTTTTTTACGACGAACCACAGCTAAGCGGACTTTTTAACATCGGCACCGGCAAAGCCCGCACCTGGAACGACCTGGTAAAAGCCGTTTTCGCTGCTATGGGCAAAGAGCCAAATATCGAATATATCGAAATGCCCGAATCAATCCGCAACCAGTATCAATACTATACCTGCGCCGATATTACTAATCTCCACAAAGCCGGTTACGACAAAGAAACAACCCCACTCGAAGACGCTGTCAAAGACTATGTCCAAAACTATTTACAAAAAGACAAACATTTAACCGATATTTAACTATTGTTATTTCTTAAAGCGAAGTTCAAATGCCGTTTACACCATATCATTTCGGGCCCAGTGGATTTATTGGGCTGGTATTTAGAAAGTGGCTCGACGTCCCGGTCTTTGTCCTGGCCAACGTGATTGTGGATATTGAGGTTCTTGTTGTAATGCTCTTCAATCTTGGATGGCCGAGACACCGCTATTGCCATACACTCTTAATCGGTTCGGCAGTAGGCGCCGTCTGGGGCCTGGCGGCCTGGCCGTTACGAAATATGTTCAAAAAAATAATGTACCTATTTCATATTCCCTACGAAACCAGTTTAACTAAAATGGTCATCTCCGGCATCCTCGGCGTTTGGCTCCATATTTTGATTGACGGGGCATATCATTTTGACGTAAAAATACTTTGGCCGAATAAAACAATATCCTTATGGATGATGATTCACCGCCATCTGGGTAAAGAACAGATTGAAACTATATGCCTTATCTTTTTTCCTGCTGCCCTTGTTGCGTATATATTTGCTGTGAGGTCTTTTTCAAAAAACAGCAGGCTTCAAAACGGGCCTGGAGATAAGTGATTCTTTTTGGAGTCGTCAAATGAAAACGATTTTGAAATACTTCCTGCGAGGTCTTCTAATTTTCGTCCCCCTTGGGCTTACGATTTTTATCATCGTTTACGTTTTTACCAGTCTGGACAAACTCTTTCGCGAGCTGCTGCCGTTTATATCGATTCCTGGTCTGGGTCTTTTGGTTACGATTGGCGGAATATTTCTCATCGGCCTTTTCGCTTCGAATTTCGTGGGCAAAAAGCTCTTTGGCCTGCTGGATAAAGTCTTTACCAATGTCCCATTGGTCAAGATGCTCTACAGTGCCATTAGAGACCTCGTGGAGGCCTTTGCCGGCGAAAAGAAAAAATTCGACAAGCCCGTGCTCGTAACGCTCGGACCCGGTTGCGACGCAAAGGTGGTCGGCTTTATGACAAGAGAAAACCTCGATAATCTCGGTCTAAAGGACCATGTCGCCGTCTATTTACCCCAGTCCTACAACTTCGCCGGTAATGTCCTGCTCTTTCCCAAGGAGGCCGTCAAGCCCTTGGATATTGAAAGCTCCGAGGCGATGACATTTATCGTCTCCGGCGGTGTCGCAGGATGACCCCCCAGAGCCAAAAGTAGCCCACAAATCAACATTTCTTTTAGCAGCCAAAGGGACACTTGCCATTTTCCGACGACCCCGTATAATTGCAGCTTCATAGAGTTATGCAAAATAGAGGTTAGGCATATATTATTTAAGAAAATCAGGTTTTTTGGTTTTCTTGAATAATCAAATAAACGTTTACTGGGCAATAATTTATTGTTTGAAAAGAAAAAATTAAAAGACAATTTTTCCTTTTCAGAGTATGCCTAACCTCGATTTTGCAGAAGGCTTTTGCAGAGAAACATATATGGCAAAGACAATTGTAGAACAAGTTGAGTTCCTAAAGCGCGGCACGGCTGAGATCTTCACCGAGACCGAGCTGGCCCAGAAGCTGACCGAGGCGGCTAAGATATCCAGACAGTTGCGAATAAAGCTCGGCCTGGACCCTACCAGTTCAGATATACACCTCGGCCATACGGTCGTATTGCGAAAGATGCGGCAGTTCCAGGACTTCGGCCACAAGGCCGTTCTTATCATCGGCGATTACACCGCACGAATCGGCGACCCTTCCGGTCAGGACACCACCCGGCCCATGCTCTTGCCTGAACAAATCGAGCAAAATGCCAAGACTTACTTTGAGCAGGCAGGTAAAATCCTCGATAACTCCGAGGACAAGCTCGAAATTAGGTACAACAGTGAATGGCTCTCGGACCTGAGACTCGCTGACATCATCAAGCTCACCAGCAATATGACCGTAGCCCGAATGCTCGAGCGAGACACATTCGAACTGCGACACAAGAAAGGCGACCCTATTGGCATCCACGAATTCCTGTATCCGCTTATGCAGGGTTATGATTCGGTTATGATAGAAAGCGACGTTGAATTAGGCGGCACAGACCAAACCTTCAATAACCTTGTTGGCAGAGACCTGCAGCGAATCCACGAACAGAGCCCCCAGGTCGTAATAACTATGCCAATCCTTGTCGGCCTGGACGGCAAAGAAAAGATGAGTAAATCCAAAGGCAATTACATCGGCGTTACCGATGAGCCGAAAGATATGTTCGGAAAGGTTATGAGTATCTCCGATGATATGATGGAAAACTACTTTACGCTTTTAACCGACCTGCCAACCGAAAAAATAGCTGAGCTTGTAAATCCACAAAAAACACATCCGAAAGAAGCAAAAGTTTCGCTTGCAAAAATGATTGTAGCACAGTTCTGGGACAAGAAATCCTCCGGTACTCTATCGGTTCAGTTGTCGGATACATTAAGTATTTCCGACTCTGTTGCGATTGAATTTGATAGAGTTTTTGCTCAGAAACAACTACCCGAAAAGATACCGGAAGTTAAAATACCTGCCGAGCCGATTGCTGCCGGCAAGCTGCTGCTCCACTGCAAACTCGTATCAACCGGTGGCGAGGCAAAACGAATGGTCAAACAAGGCGGCGCATCCATTGACGGTAAAAAATTAAACGACCCGAACGCCGAAATCACACCCAAAGACGGCATGGTCGTCCGCGTCGGAAAAAGAAAATTCGCAAGACTAAAAACTACGTCATTCTGAGCGAAGCGAAGAATCTATTAGGAAGTCAGTGTGAGTCCGCCGAAGGTGGACACGGCAATCTCAAATTCTCCATTCAAAATTCATTATTCGATATTCCCTCTTTAATACTCCTTATACCCTTATAAACTTATGAGGTTGACGCATCCCGACTCAAATACTAAAATTACTCACTTCTGTATCGAATCCGGTAGGGTGGGGCTTGCCCCACCATTAGAATCAATTAACCAATATGAGAGTAAACAATGATAAAAATTAATGAAAACTTCCTGAAACTCCAGGCCGGTTATTTATTCCCGGAAATTGGCCGAAGAAAAAAGGCTTTTCAAGAAGCCAATCCGGACGCCAAAATCATCAGTATGGGCATAGGCGATGTTACCCAGCCTCTGGCGCCTGCTGTTGTCGAAGCGATGAAAAAGGCGGTCAATGAAATGGGCCGCAGCGAGACCTTCAGAGGTTATGATGACAGTGGTACAGGATATGAATTTCTAAGACAAGCCATAAAAGAAAACGACTTCAACTCTCGCGGCGTCGATATCGGTATCGACGAAATCATCGTCAGCGATGGAGCAAAATGTGATACCGGCAATATGCAGGAAATCTTCGGCCTCGACAACGTCGTAGCCGTATCAGACCCCGTCTATCCGGTATATGTGGACACCAACGTTATGGCCGGCAGAACCGGCGCGGCTGCAGGGCAGGGCAGGTACGAAGGAATTATTTATATGCCCTGTACCGAAGAGAACAATTTTGTGCCGGACTTGCCAAAGGAAAAAGCCGATTTGATTTATCTGTGCTTTCCCAACAATCCGACTGGTGCAGTGGCTACAAAAGAGCAACTGAAAAAATGGGTCGATTATGCACGCCGGAATAAGGCCATAATTCTTTTCGATGCCGCTTATGAGGCATTTATTTCAGACCCTGACATACCGCATTCTATATATGAGATTGATGGTGCAAAGGAAGCAGCCATAGAGTTTCGCAGTTTCTCCAAAACCGCTGGCTTTACCGGCCTCAGATGCGCATTCACCGTTATTCCAAAGCAGTTAAAGGCCTACACTAACGACTGTAGGGCGGTCGAGGTCGCCCCGATATGGAAAAGACGCCACTGCACAAAGTTCAACGGCGTATCGTATGTTACCCAGGCCGGCGCCGCTGCCGTTTACAGCCCCCAAGGCAAAGAGCAAAACCAGCAGATTATCAATATCTATATGGCCAACGCTAAGCTCATCTGCGAAACGCTCAGCCGAATCGGTTATACCGTTTACGGCGGCGTCAACGCACCGTATATTTGGTTAAAGACACCGAATGGTGTAAGTTCCTGGGAATTCTTTGATACATTGCTCAGCAAGGCCCACGTCGTTACTACTCCCGGTGCGGGCTTCGGCTCAGCCGGAGAAGGTTTCGTCCGGCTCACCGCCTTTGCCACACCGGACAACGTCAAAGAAGCCCTGCAGCGATTTCAAAAAGTCTAAAACAAAATCGGATTTTTAAAAGATGACAACAGCTTATATCGGCCTGGGCAGCAATTTAGGCAATAGAAAGGACCATATAAATAATGCCCTAAAAATGCTCGCCGAAGTCTCGGATATCGAAGTTGCTCGTGCAAGTGAGCTAATCGAAACAGCTCCGCTGGCACAAGCCGAGCAGCCTAAGTACTTTAACGCAGTTGCCGAACTAAAGACAATTCTAAGCCCGAACGATTTACACAAGACTCTGGTCGATATTGAAACTGCGCTTGGCAGGATACGGCAGGAAAAATGGTCATCGAGGACCATCGACTTGGACATCTTGCTGTATGGCTCCAGAGTAATAGATAGTCCGCATTTAACCATCCCGCATCCACAAATTCACTTACGCTCGTTTGTGCTCAGGGGCCTGTGTCAGCTCGATGCCAATTTGCTTCATCCGATTATGCACGAATCAGTCTGCGAATTGGCTAATCGACTGAACGGTTGTGACTTTATCCATAATCTCCACTTGCCGCAGCTTGTCAGCATAGCCGGCGTCATTGGTGTCGGAAAAACTACTCTGGCAAAAGAACTGTCGAAACGTCTCGGTTGTCAAATACTGCTCGAACCTTACGACACCAACCCCTTTATGCCTGACGTTTACGCCGGGAAAAAAGAGCTCGCCCTCGATTCGCAATTATATTTCCTCACAAGCAGAGTTGAACAGTTGAATCATAACACATTGAAAAAGGGCCAAATATATATAACTGACTATATCTTTGATAAAGAGCTTATCTACAGCAGCCAAACACTAACCCCGGAACAATTGGCCTTATACCGGAAAATTTATCAGCCCTCTAATCACAAGGTAACTTTACCGGTGCTTGTGATATATCTGGTCGATTCGACACAGAATTGCCTTGAGCGTATTCACAAACGAAATCGTCCTTACGAACAGAAAATCGAGCAACAGTTTTTGGAAAATCTTGATGCCGGTTACCAGCAGCTCTTGAAGCAATGGAAAACCTGCCCCGTTATCCGCAAACAGACCTCAGAGCTGAACTACACCGATGATGCTGATATCGACCATTTAACAAATCAGATCAAATTTTATACTGTCGGCCATTCTGTCATTGCGAACGCAAAAAGCCTTTAATTCCCAATGGAGTCGAAGCCGAAGCAATATAAAGTGTAACGATGGAAGTGGCAAAAACAATAGAATCCGTTAGAAGCCTGGTAAAAGCCGCCCGCAGCGGAGACAAAACAATCGGCTTTGTTCCGACTATGGGAGCGCTTCACATCGGCCACATCTCGCTCATCGAAGCAGCGGTCGATAAATGCGACTTCGTTGTAGTCAGTATCTTTGTCAACCCTACTCAATTCGGCCCCAGAGAAGATTTTGAAAAATATCCGAGACCTCTCGATGCCGACCTTGAAATGTGCAGAAAGGCAGGAGTTGATGTTGTTTTCACTCCAACGCCCGAGCAAATGTACCCTGATGAAAATCTCACATGGGTAAACGTCGAAAAACTGACCGAATTGCTCTGTGGCCAATTCCGCCCGGGCCACTTTCGAGGAGTAACCACAGTCTGTGCAAAATTATTTAATATTGTTACTCCTGACATCGCCTATTTCGGCCAGAAGGACGCTCAGCAGGCAATTGTTATCAGGCGAATGGTCGCCGATTTGAATATGCCCCTGGAAATTGTCATCTGTCCCACAGTCCGCGAACCGAACGGCCTGGCCGTAAGCAGCAGAAATAAATATCTAACCGAGCGGCAGAAAAAGGATGCAGCGAATATTTACAAATCCCTCCAAAAGTGCCGTAAAATGATTGACACCGGTGTCAAAGAAACCACAGAAATCATCACTGAGATGCGCAAAATATTACAACAGGTTCCGTCAATAGAGATAGAATATATAAGTATCGTTGACGCCGAGACGCTCCAGAACATTGACCAAATTGCCGGCAAAGTCCTCGCAGCCGTAGCCGTCAGAATCGGCCCCGCAAGACTAATAGACAACATTCTCATAGACACAGCAAAACAATAATGTATAATAATTTTCTTATTGTTACTCAGGAATAAGGAATTTGTTATGAGACAGTTTAAAATCATTGTAGAGAAGCACCCGGATGGTTACGTGGCATATCCACTGGGATTAAAGGGCGTTGTCGTTGGGCAGGGGGATACATATGAAGAAGTACTTGCTGACGTAAAATCTGCGATTCGTTTTCATATTGAAACCTTTGGAAAGGAAGTGCTGGAAGTAGAGCCGAGAATCATTGAAGCATTTGTAGCTGAAACAGGAGTAGAAGTTTGATGGCAAAGTTTCCTGCCGATGCGCCCAAGAAAAAGGTGGTAAAGGCATTGCAGATGTTGGGTTTTCAAACTGTAAGGGAAAAAGAGCACATCGCCATGGCACGTAAAAATCCTGATGGAAGCCAGATTCCGTTGACTATGCCGAATCATACGAAGATAAAAGCCTCCACGTTAAGGACAATTTGTACCCAGTCTGGAATCACAAGGGACGAGTTCTTGGAGGCCTATAGAAAGGCATAAACTTGCTATCGGCAGATAACACAGGCTTTACCTCTCACTTCATTCGCCTAAATGTTTTACACTCTGCAAAGTATAGGATGATATAGATGTACTTGAGGATATAAGCGAACAGTAATGTATAATAACACTTAAATAATCATAAGTGGAATAGTGAATCGAAACACAAGACACAAATTATGTTTGTAAAGATACTAAAGAGCAAGTTACATCGTGCAACGATTACCGACACTAAGCTGCACTACCCAGGAAGTATCGAGATAGACTCCGCCTTGATGGAAGCAGCCGACATCTTACCTTACGAATCTGTTTTGGTCGCCGACCTAAACAACGGCAACAGACTGGAAACGTATGTCGTCCCCGCAGAAGCCAACACCGGCCAAGTCGTGATACTTGGGGCAGCAGCACAGCTAATTAAGCCAAAAGACATCGTCATTATTCTTGCCTTTGGTTTCTTGACTCCTGATGAAGCTAAAGAATTTAAACCAAAAATAGTCGTTCTCGATGAAAATAATAAAATTAAAAGTAGTGAATAAAAATAGCCGACGGCGGTTACTATCTGAATTCAAACGGTAAAAGTTATACGCAATAAGACATACGATATATGCGATAAAATAAATGTTTCCTGAACTTTTCGAGATACCTTTAATCCATGTGACCCTAAAAAGCTATGGCCTGATGATGGTCATTGGTTTTCTTGCCGCCGTCTCTCTGATAAGGCGTCTCAGCCGCAATATCACACCCGACCCTCAGCTCATTACCAATGCTGCCCTTTACTCTTTAATAGGCGGAGTAGTAGGGGCGCGTCTGTTCTACGTAATTCATTATTTTGAGCATTTCAAAGAAGACCCGGTATCCGTCTTTGCTATCTGGCAGGGCGGCCTCGAGCTTTTGGGCGGCGTGCTCCTGGCAATCACCGTCATCTTTTTTTATCTCCTCTATCACAAGCTCCCTGTACGTCACTACCTGGATATACTTGCTATTGGCCTGATGTTGGCTCTTGCATTCGGCAGAATCGGCTGCTTTCTAAACGGCTGCTGTTTTGGTAAACCCACAGAACTGCCCTGGGCCGTTTGTTTTCCCTATAACTCAATCGCTTATCTCAGTCAAGTAAACCCCGATTTGGAAAGGAACCGCTCTGCCCCCCAATTGGAATTACCTCGTGAATATTTAAGCTATATCGACAAGGATGGAAATTGGCACCCAAAACCGTACGAAGAGTTAACCGACCAGCAAAAAATCGAGGTCACAACTGGCAAATATCGGTGTCTGCCTGTCCACCCAACCCAATTATATACATCCGCCGGTGCCGCTGTCTTATGTCTCATACTTTATTTTTTCTGGCGAAGGTCACAAAACGCCGGCAGCTCTAAAACCGCCGGCAAAATCTTTACCCAACCCGGCTCAACCTTTGCTTTGATGTTTGTTCTTTACGGTCTGGCCCGATTTCTTATAGAATTTCTACGCGATGACAATCCCTTCGAATTTGACAGCCTGACAATATCGCAAATTATCGGCATCACTATGGTTATCTTCGGTGCGGTCCTGATGCTAATACTTCAGATAATGAAACCAAAAACGCGTAAGTCTTGAGTCCTGTATCTTGCTTCTTGGGTCTTTTGTCTTGGGTCTTATTTTTATATTATGCTTTTTTAACTTGAACATTTCGCAAAATTGACCATAATATATAATAATACAAGAGCCGCGACCGTAAGGGAGCGAAAATTTCGAGAGTAGTATTATGGGCCTTTACGACAGAGATTACACTCAGGCGGATTTCCAGTCGCAAAAACGCCATGCACCGCAGATGCGGATGCACTTTCCGCGCATCACACCCGTTGTCAGGTCTCTGCTGATTATCAATTTTGCCGTCTTCTTCGCCGGAGCCCTCTTTCTTCCAAGAGACATTTTAGTACCAGGCTTCCCTCAACCCCTGAACTTCTTTGAAAGATGGTTTTCTGTTTTTCCGAATTCATTTGCCTCGGTGCTTCAGGTCTGGCGGCTGATAACGTATCAATTTTTGCACGCCGGTATCGGGCACATACTTTTTAACATGCTCGGCTTATACTTCCTCGGGCCGACACTCGAACGCCATTGGGGCAGCAAAAAATTCCTCATATTTTATCTTAGCTGCGGCGTCGCAGGCGGCCTGTTTTACACCCTCCTCGTCGCCCTCAAATTTTTATGGTCCGGGCCAATGATAGGGGCATCCGGCGCAATTCTTGGCATGTTAGCTGCTTGTGCAATCCTTTTCCCGCAATTTGTTGTCTTTATTCTTCTATTTCCTGTGCCGATAAGGGTAGCGGCGGTCGGCCTGACAATTATGTATTTCTTCTTTGTAATTACAAGAGGCGCAAACGCTGGCGGCCACGCAGCGCATCTGGCTGGTATGGCGGCAGGGGCCATTTATGTATTCTCACGCTCCTGGAGTAGCAAATTCAAATTGAAAATCGGAGCCGGCCAATGGAAAAAGAAGATGGACGAGCACCACAACCTCCAGTTTGAAGTTGACCGCATCCTGAAAAAAGTTCACGACCACGGCCTGCACAGCCTCACGCATAAAGAAAAGAAAATCCTCAAGCAAGCCACAAAAGCCGAGCAAATGCGAAACAAATTCTAAGCATAGTCTTTGTAATCTCTACTTCTTCCTTCGATATTCCTCTTCGTCATTCCGAGCGCAGCCGAGGAATCTATTTAAAACTTTATTGCGATGCCAGCAAAGACTGTCGCAGCAATCTCATTTTTACGGTTTACTTTCCACGAATCTTAAATCTGAAATTTGAAATCTGAAATGCCGATTATCCTGCTTATTTTTGCTCAAATTCACCACAGCAGCAGTCGATGGCAACTTCCGGCCATCGTGGCTCTTTCCCAATATCTTTACCACCTATTTGGAAGCTTGCGCCGGGTCGAGGTGCGTGCTTGCGGCATTCGCCCTTGTTGTCCTCGGCCTTTAGCTGCACAAAGAACCTGCATTCACCACATTTCCCATCCTCTTTCATATCTGGCCTCACTTTCTTTGCTTCTTTTAGTCTATAAGTTCTCAGCTTTCCGGTCAACATTTCCTTTCAAAAATGCCTTCTCTTTCATTCCTGCGTAAGGGCCTGTTGCCAAAGTTCAAAATGAACGTTTTGAGATTGCCGCGCGATTCTTCGAATCGCTCGCAATGACCTGAAAACGCACTTTGCGTTATTGCGAGGAATGTAATGGCGAAGCAATCTCGAATTTTTCAACAGACCCGCAAGCAGGAATCCATTTCCTTTTCCTAAACGCTGTTTTTTACCTGCGGATTTGATTGATTTGACAGCTTTTCCGTTGAATTAAAACAGGTAATTGTTAAAATGGTGCGCGAATCTCTGTCCGATCTATTGTGAGAAATATCAACCCATTTGGGAGTTAAGAAATAGTTGGGAATGTTGCGAATCTTTCAAAAGCAATTTACGGAAAGAAAGGCAGATGATGAATTGGGTAAAAAGATGGATTTGGCTTTTCATTGTACTCGTTTTCTATGCTTTCCTCGTCCTCGTAGCAAAGTTCGTCGCGTCCAAAGAGTTCACGTATGCATTAATCGCTGTAGCTATTCTCGAAGGTATAGCCACAGCCTGTTACAAAATTCCAAAGATAACCGGTGAAGAACGATTTACAATATTAAAGTTGCAGCGGCCAATACGCAAAATACGCAAACACCCAAAAGAAGCGACGATCACACATATCTTGAAAGGCAACTATCCGCCAAAAACACCCAGAATAAAACTACTACTTAAAGGCCCTCTCACGTGGTTAGAAAGGGTAGTTGCGGTATTTCTCCTTTTCAGAAGTTATGTTGACTGGGGATACGGTTTCAGAAAATGCTTTGTAACAAAAGAAGGAGATTCGCAATTCATAGAATTATACGTATTGCTAATCCGTCTACCACTCTTGTTGATTTCTCTCTTACCCTATGCCCTCGTGGCCGTGGCTTATTAATCTGGTAACAGTGCTTATTGGGTGGGAACTTGTAGGATTGCTGCTTATCCCTCTTCGTATCGTCATTGTTGACCGCTACAGTGGTAATGACACGCAGGATTAACAACCGCATGAACAATGGGCACCATATTCGTTTAATCGGTCCTTGATATTCCTCTTTGTGAACTACTGTGAAATAATTATAGGCTTTTCGTATATGTATTTACATCTTGGACTTGTTGGTCATTCGGGCTGTGCAAATCCTATAGACTTTGTGTCGGAAGCAGAGAGTAATATTCGCCAAGCAATCAAGGAATGTTTGGAGGTGCGAGAGGAGAAGGGCATGCCTCTTACGGTGAGTACCCGCCAGGTCGAGGTTGCCGTCTAATGCCACCCGTGCCGGTCTTGAGGCCCAGAGAGGTTGTGAAAACATTTGAGAAACTTGGGAATCTGACTGATGACTATTGACAAGCAGCAACCAACAATAAATAATCGATTGATTATGGAATATGAGATTTACCATCAGTAACAGTAATGAGTAAAAAAATAGAACAAAATTGGTTTTCGCTTGCAGAGTATGATTTGGTAACAGCAAAGGCCATGCTTCAAACTAAACGTTATCTCTATGTTGCGTTTATGTGTCAACAGGCCATAGAAAAGATACTGAAGGCTTGCTATGTGGGGCGCCTCGTCTCCACACCACCCTACACTCACAATCTTCTTCGACTTATCAAGGAATTGACCTTCAAGAGCGAAATGGGTGATGAGATGATGGGGGCGATTGAATAGTTAAATTAGTACTATATCGAGTCTCGGTACACAGAGGACATCGAAGAGTTGACAAGGCAATTCACAGAGGCAAAAACAACAAGTATCTTGGAATCAACAGAGGAAATTTTTAAATGGATCAAGGCCAAGCTATAATCTGCGAAAAAGTATTGAGATTCTATCAATCAGTGGAAAAGCTGTTCCCAATAAAGAAGGTTTTTCTTTACGGCTCATACGCGAAAGGTTTGGCAAATGAACACAGCGACATTGATGTGGCAGTTGTTCTTGATGAAGCTGATCACTCAAAGCGTATCGAGATTACTGCCAAATTATTCCACTCCGCCTTCGATATTGATGCGTCAATTGAGCCCAAGTGCATCTTCTGGGATGAATATAACAACTATGGCAAAGCCAGCATTTTATCTGAAATTATTAACACAGGCGTTGAAATTGCATAAGAATTCCAAATCTATACCACGGGCCGGCCTTACCGTAGATGAATTCCTAACAGCCCTGAAGAGATGATCTATGAGGATAGCTAATTCGTCGCTCTTCGCTCGTATTTCTGCTTTTTCCTTTTAACTTTTTCCTTTTGCTTTACTCTTCGTGCCCTTCGTGGTAAGGCATGTTTTCTTCTGATTTCTGATCTCTGACTTCTGTCTTCTGACCTCTGACTATGCCCAGATTCCCGAAAAAAGAAGCTGATATTGTCGCCTTGGCCGAGTGGTTATGGCGGGGACTATCCTCCAAGCACAACTTGAATATCAAAGGCTCAGAGGATAACATAAACGATTGATTTGGCAAAGTTTAATTCTGCTTTCCGATCCGCGCATGAATAAATGTACCCTACGAGCTCTGGATGAGCCGCCTCTTATTCTGAACCAATCCGTCATGAAGCCTCGCCAATATCGCCTACCTTGGCCTCGACCGGCTCGGCTTGCTGACTCAGTTCCGAGCAACTACGCAAACAAAACTGACATTGGAATGACACTGGAGTCTTCCAAAAGCAAAAAGAGCGAGAAGTTAAATCCCCCTAACTCCCGCTCTGGTTAAAAGTCAAAATAATCGGGGAGACAGGATTTGAACCTGCGACCTCTGCGTCCCGAACGCAGCGCTCTGGCCAAACTGAGCTACTCCCCGGAAAAACAAAAACATAAAATAGCACATCAACTCTCAAATTGCAAGCTACAATAAATTTACAGGGTCTATATCTATAGCGACTTTGACCGTCGGCCGAATAGGCCCCGTCGCTCGCAAGTAGGTAAACAACTGCTGGACAGTTGTCGCTTCCGGGGCCTGAATAATTATCTGCATTCTGTGAAAACGTTGTATCCGGCTTATAACCGCCGGCATCGGCCCACGAACAGTCGCCTCCAGCCCTTCTCGTTCGATAATTCGGTCTATCCTCTGACGCATTTGCGTACAGGCGACCTCAAGCCTATCAAAATTCCCGTCCCGCATAACGATAACCGCCAATCGCCAAAACGGTGGCAGATTGCAGGCCTTGCGATGCTTTAATTCTTCTTTGACAAAGCCGTCAAAGTCTCCGCCGACGGCAAACTGTATCGCCGGCTGATTCGGCAGAAACGTTTGGACAAAAACCATACCTTTTTTCACGGAACGCCCTGCCCGACCAGCCACTTGAGAAATCAATTGGAAGGTTCGTTCATTCGCGCGGAAATCCGGCAGATAGAGCGATGTATCGGCACTGATAATACCTACCAGAGTGACATTCGGAAAATGCAGACCCTTAGCTAACATCTGCGTGCCGGCCAATATATCGATTCGACCCTCGCTGAAATCTCTCAGAAGACGATAATAATCTCTGCTTGCCATAGAATCACTATCAATCCTCGATACGCGAGCCAGTGGAAACTTTTTAGCTAATTCCTCTTCGAGCCGTTGCGAGCCAAGCCCTATCATTGCAAATCCACCGCCGCATAGAGGACATTTTTCAGGCACAAGCGTCTGGGCCAGACAATAATGACAGACCGCATAACCATAATTTATGTGTTTTCCCGTAACCGTTCGCATTCGCTCGCGGCGGCTGACCTTTGACTTATGAAAGGTCAGCGTTACGTCGCAGTTGCGGCAGTGCAGTGTATGTTTACAGGACGGACAGAATATAAAATTACTGTAACCACGCCTGTTCAAAAGCAAAATCGCCTGCTCCTTTTTCGCAAGTGTCTCCTGCAGACTCTCGGCCAACGGCTTACTTATCAGACTGATACCTTTCTTTGTTACCTGTCCCCGCCGTAAATCGACAAGCTTCATTTTGGGCATAGGTAAGTCCATCACCCTTTTGGGCAAACGCACTAAGCTAAAATATTTCTTACTTTGACAATTAGACAACGTCTCCAATGACGGCGTAGCGCTGCCTAAAATGCAATGTGCATTTGCTAATTGCGCCCGTTTTATCGCTACATCCCTGCCGTTGTATCGCGGGGCGGTATCCTGCTTGTAGCTTGGCTCATGCTCTTCGTCAACAACGATAAGACCGAGCTTCGGAAGCGGCGCAAAGACCGCCGAGCGAGCACCTATAACCACATCGGCCTGGCCCGACTTTATCTTCTGCCACTGCACGTTTCGCTGGGCAGCGGTTAAGCCCGAATGCATCACGGCGATTTTTTTGAACCGCTCATTGAATCGCTGAACGGTCTGCGCCGTAAGAGCAATCTCAGGCAGTAGAATAATAGCGCCGGTTCCTTTTCGCAAAACCCCTTCGATAGCCCTCATATAAAGCTCGGTTTTGCCGCTGTCGGTAACACCGTATAAAAGCGTAACGCCGAATTCGCCTGAACCTATCACAGCTTCAAAATGAGCCAATGCCTTTCGCTGGTCGTCATTGAGGACTACCTGTTCTGATTTTATTGACATCCCTTTGGGAATAGCAGGCAAAGACTTCAATATTGTCTTGTGAACTATTTTAACGATTTGTCTTTCTGCTAATCTCTTTACCGGCTCATCGCCGCAGCCGACCGCTTCTAATAAACCCCGCAGCTCCACAGCATCATTTGCGCTCGAAGCCCCCCTGCCGTCTAAGAATTTGATAATTTGCTTTTGCTTTTTACCCCTCAACTCATTGATTGTCTGTTCGATACCAGCAGCGCTGACTCTCAGGTAAACATATCTCTGTGTCTTAATGCCGGCCCCTCTTTTCACTGCCGACGGCACCATCGCAGCCAAAACCTGGCCGAGAGGACAAACATAATAACCGCTTATCCATCGTGCCAATTCCATCAGCTTGGAATCCAGTAACGGCTCCTTATCAATTACTTTGATTACTCTTTTTAGCTTTCGTCCGGTACCGCGCGCAATAAAAGACTCTTCTGGTAGGACATCCGACAGGGTACAAAACCCAGCTTCAGACTTGTCTTTTCTACCGAATGGCACTTCGACTCTCTGCCCTACTTCAATTGGCCAGATTTCATCCGGCACAAAATAGTCGAACTCCGTATCCGCAGCCGACTCAAAGGCCACACGAATAATGTGATGACAAACCAACCCTATTTCATTCCATTTATTCTTTCTGTCATTCCCACGAAAGCGGGAATCCATTTCCGCAAACAAACTGTCCGTTTTGTACTTGCTCATAGAAGTGCTATTTGGTTTTAGCTTTTGTAGTGCCTTTTCTGTACCCCTTGGATTCTGTAAGATAGCCAATCTGTGATTTTGATTTTGGGCTCGGCATTACCATTTCTGACAGCACCTTAAACACGAGTTTGAATTGTTCGTCGTATTGACGTTCCATAGCCTCAATTTTTCGTCGTAGGGCAGAGTTTGTGGTCAAGATCTCACGCAGTTTGACAAAAGTTCTCATTATTGCGATATTGACCTCAACAGCCCTTCTGCTGCGCAGGACACTGGATAGCATAGCAACACCCTGTTCGGTGAAGGCGTAAGGCATGTATCGGCGCCCGCCCCGGCCTTCTTTTGAGATGCCAATTTGGCATCTCAAAAAAATCTCATACTCTTCTTTAGTTAGCTGAAACATAAAATCAGTAGGGAAACGTTCTATGTTACGTTTAACTGCTCTGACCAAAGCCCCTGTTTCCACCCCATATAGTTGCGCTAAGTCACTGTCAAGCATAACCTTATGTTTGCGAACAAGGTAAATGCACTGCTGTATTCGCTCGATAGGAATAATTGAGCCTGTGCCTTTAGGCATTCCCGACTACTCCGGAATTTATCAGAATCTTGAGGTCACAATTTGTGACCACCTATCTTGAAGTTCCAGTATGGAACCTCAAGTTAGAGCTTATCCAAAATCCTTTTTGCCGTCAAACTCAAACTCCGAGCGTCCTCAGTACAGCCGAGCCGGCCTTGGTTTCTAAACTCCTGAATTTTACATAAGCTGTAACAATAGACCTCAACGCGGAGTGATACCTTCCGCAGGACCGTCGAGCTGCAGCACAATGATTGTGTCGAGTTCCTGCCGATGAGCCTTCGGAACAGAAATCTCAATGGCCTTTTCAGTTTGCCTGATAGTTACTTCCCCGCCGGTCATAACAGAGCTTGTGATGATTTTCTTTGGGATAGATGGCAGCGTAAGGGTGTCCTCGTCCCAATTCAGAACGTGGACGTAAATGGTATTGCCCTTGTATGTGCTGGCGCCCCAGTCGCCCGGCCTAAATGGTCCGCCGCGGGTGGCATAAATACTTCGGCCATATTCAACCAGCCAATTTCCCATTTCTTTAAGTCGTGCGACCTGTCTCGGCTCTATTAGGCCGTCCGGCATAGGCCCGACATTGAACAGGAGATTGCCGTCCCCGCCGACAACTCGTACGAGCGTATCGATGCACTGCTTGAGAGATTTCATCTGGTCGTTGGGTTTCCACGCCCACTGCCGGCAGATAGTCATGCAGGTCTCCCAGGGACGGTCGTTCTGGAATCTGCCGATTCTTTGTTCCGGCGTGTCATGGTCGGCAGGTAAGCCTGCCCTGTTGTTGATGATAACGTGGGGCTGAAGCCGCCGAATCATTCTGAACAGGTTCTCCGAGTCCCAGTCTTCCGCCTTGCCGCCAAGACCGTCGAACCAGATGATATCAATCCTGCCGTAGTTGGTGCAAATCTCCCGAAGTTGGCCGTGCAGAAACTTGATGTAACGCGGATGATTTTCCGTTCGGTAGTCCGGATGATACCAGTCGGGTGGGGAATAATAGTAGCCGAGTTTTAATCCGGCCTTGTGACAGGCATCAGCTAATTCTTTCACGACATCGCGCTTGAATGGTGAGTTGGTAATTTTATAATCGGTCAGTTTACTGTCGAACATTGAAAAACCATCGTGGTGTTTGCTTGTGAACACCAGGTACTTCATACCAGTGTCTTTGGCGATTTGTACCCATTCGTCCGCATTAAACTTGACAGGGTTGAATTGCTTGTAGAGATTGTCATAAATCTCTACTGGGATTGAGCCTGTAGATTTGTCTTTTCGTCCCCGCCGTTCACCACCGCGGGACCAGCCGATTTCCGTGCCTTTCAGACTGACCGGCCCCCAGTGGATAAACAGGCCGAATTTCATTTCACGCCACCGTTGTATGTCCTCCTCGTTGGCTTTTAAGAAATCCGCGGATTTTTTCCCGCCGATTTTGACCTGCTTAGCAGAACAAGTTGCAAGTAAAAATACCACCAATCCCAACCAAGCTACAAGCGACCGTTTAATCCATTCATTTCTTAACATTTTTTGAGCCCTTTCCATTTATAGAATACGCGTTTACATAAGGACAATAATATAACGAAAAAGGACAAAAAACGAAACCTAATGTTTGCTTTTTATGGCAGACCAAGCAGGGGCTAACGTGAAAACGCTCTATAATGCTTGCAAATATGGTATGTTACTGTTTGACGATAGTGGTATGACCAGCGTCGAACATTCTTACACCCCCGGTGTCTAACTGAAGGATTAAGCCCTTTTCTGGGTCAATTCCGATGCAATTGCCGGAAAATTCCCGGCTGTTATAGATGAGCTTTACCCTGTGGCCTAATTGAACGCTCAGGTTACGCCATTGGTCTATTACTTTTTCGCTCGTTTGGGCTGCCACTTCGAGCCAGTGTTCCATTGAGGAAAGTAGTCTTTTGGCCAGCGAGATACGGTCGGAAATTGAATGACTTTCGATGTCAATACTTGTCGCGATTGATTGTAATTCGAGGCCAAAAGAATCCTTTTGTTGGTGGCAGTTTATTCCAATGCCAATAATGCAGGTATTGCCGATGTTATCTTTTTTTGATTCAAGCAGGATGCCGGCAACCTTTTTGCCGTTTAGCATTATATCGTTCGGCCATTTGATTTTTGCCTCGCCTTTGGCTGATTTGCCGATGGCTTCTGCCACTGCTACCGCGCAGGTTAGCGAGAGCAGCTCAGTAGGGGCGGTTCGCGAACCGCCCATACTTAAAACAATCGAACAAAGAATACTGTCCGAACGGCCGCTGTACCATTTGTTGTCGGCTCTGCCTCTGCCTGCGGTTTGTTCTTCAGCGAAAATTACAAGGCCGTCGTTTCCTTTGTTTTTTGCGTATTCGGCGGCGATTGCCTGTGTGCTTGATGTGCGGTTATAGACGAGAATTTTTCTGCCGATACGTTTGGTTTTCAGATTCACCTTTATCTTATCAGGGTCCAGCTCGTCTCGGCGAAGGCCCGAGCCGGAGCCGGGCAGGTCGGTTATTGGCATAACTTTAATTACCTGTCGAGTCCAATATCAACGGCTCTTGCCGAATGAGTGATTGCGCCTACGGCGATTCTGTCGATGCCGCACTGGGCGATGGCGGAAACACTGTCTAACGTTATGTTGCCTGAGGCCTCGAGCAACGGCCTTTTGTTTTTGCCGCACATTCGGTTTCGCATATCCACAGCGTGTTTTAACTGCCACTGGCCCATATTGTCGAGTAAAACAATGTCAATGCCCCGAATCTCCAGCACGTAGTTGAGCTGGTCATCGACGTGGTCAACCTCTACCGCGATGAATTTGACGCCTTTTACCTTTCTGGCTTTACAAATTATTTTACGCAGTTTCGGCTGGAAATTCCTGCCCAACTGGGCCAGATGGTTATCTTTAATCAGGATGCCGTCATATAGTCCAAGGCGGTGATTGTACCCGCCACCGCAGCGGACTGCGTACTTTTCGAGGATGCGCCAGCCGGGCATCGTCTTTCGAGTATCGTAAATCTTTGCTTTCGTGCCCTGAATTGCTCGTACATATTTACCAGTCGTCGTTGATATTCCGCTAAGGCGTTGGAGGAAATTGAGCATAACCCGCTCGGCGGTGAGCATAGAACGTAAAGGCCCTTCGATTGTTGCGAGTTTGCCCCCAACGTGAGCTGATTCGCCGTCATTTACACGCACTTTCAACTTGAGTCTTTCGTCATAGCATTTGAGAATCTCCCGGCTTATCTCCATTCCGCATACAATTATTTCCTCACGTGAGATAACATTCGCTTTGGCAACAGCATCATCTTCGAAGAGAATCTCACTTGTTACATCACCCCGTCCGAGATCTTCTTCAATTGCCATTCGGATAAGAGGCAGGGCTTTTGCAATGTTAAGTTTTTTCATCTTCTTTATTTTCCTTTTGCTCCTAATCTTCGGACGAAGCAGTTTTCTTCTTATGTCTTTTATATTTTTTGGTTGCTAAAAAGTCACTTTTCTTTTTCCTTGAACTGACCAGAACCAGTTCCGGCAGCTCTTTCAGCTCCCGCAGTTGGTCCCGCAGGAAAGCGGCCCGCTCAAAATCCAGGCTCCGGGCCGCCTCAAGCATTTCCTTCTCAATTTGAGAAGCTAATTCGACCTTTTCGTATTCCGAATCACCGAAACGCACCGCCTGACGGGCGGTCTGTCTTGCTTTTATCTGCTCGGTCAGACTTTTACGTATTTCCTTTTTTATCGTTTCGGGTGTAATACCGTGCTCTTTGTTATATCTTAGCTGAATTTTACGGCGTCTGTTCGTTTCGTCAATAGCTTTTTGCATCGAGGGGGTAACCGTATCGGCATACAAAAAGACAGTGGCGTTGATATTTCGTGCGGTTCTGCCGATGGTTTGTACCAGCGAGGTCTGACTTCGCAGAAAACCTTCCTTGTCTGCATCAAGTATTGCGACGGCTGAAACCTCCGGCAAATCCAGGCCTTCCCGCAGCAGGTTCACTCCCACCAGCACATCGAATTCGCCGTGGCGCAAAGCCCGCAGTATCTCGATTCTTTCGAGCGTATTGATTTCGCTGTGCAGATAACGACATTTGAAACCTCTCTTTGTAATGAAGCCGGCCAGGTCTTCGGCCATCCTTTTTGTTAGCGTTGTAACAAGCGTTCGTTCCACAGCCTTGACCCGCTTTTCAATCTCACCCAAGAGGTGCGGAATCTGATTGCCGGCCGGATGTACAAAGATTTCAGGATCTATAAGTCCGGTCGGCCTGATGATTTGTTCGACAACCTCGTTATCACATTTCTCCAGCTCGAATGGCGCTGGTGTAGCGGAAACAAAAACGACTTTGGCCCAGCTTTCCTGAAATTCCTCGAAGCGTAATGGCCTGTTATCTAACGCGCTCGGCAGTCTGAAGCCGTGTTCTATCAGCGTCTCTTTTCTGTGTCTGTCCCCGGCCCACATCGCACGCAACTGCGGAATGGTAGCGTGGGATTCGTCGACAAATAAAAGAAAATCCGCCGGGAAATAATCAATCAGCGTATAAGGTCTGGCTCCGGGCGACAGGCCGGCCAGGTGTCGGGCGTAATTCTCAATCCCGCTGCAATAGCCGACCTCCTGCATCATTTCGATATCGTACATCGTTCGTGCCTGAAGCCGTTGGGCTTCCAGCAGTTTGCCCTGGCCTCGCAGCTCGGCTAATCGCTGTTTTAGCTCGGCTTTTATACTTTCAATGGCCGAGCCGATTCTCTCAGATGGCATAATATAGTGCTGGGCCGGATATATAAAGAGCTGCTCTTCGACGGCGAGGGTTTCTGCCGATATGGGATTTATATAGCTTATCTTTTCTATTTCCTCACCGAAGAATTCGATGCGGACTGCAAAAGATTCGTAGGAAGGATGCAGCTCGACCACATCGCCGCGAACCCGGAATGTCCCCCGGTCAAAATCAACATCGTTTCTCGTGTATTGTATGTCAGCTAATCTGCCAAGCAGCTCATTTCTGTTGCAATGCTCGCCGGTGCGGACGGCCACGACGCTGGCCTTATAATCTTCGGGTGAGCCAAGACCGAAAATGCAGGAGACAGAAGCAACAATAATACAATCATCTCTCGCTGAAAGGCTGGTAGTTGTTGAAAGGCGGAGCCGGTCGAGGTCATTATTTTTCGAAGCGTCCTTTTCTATGTATATGTCCCGCTGGGGGATGTACGCTTCGGGCTGATAATAATCGTAGTAGCTGACAAAATACTCAACGGCGTTTTCCGGAAACAGCTCTTTGAATTCCTCATAAAGCTGGGCGGCCAAGGTCTTATTATGGGAGATGACAAGGGTCGGCAGATTGTGTTGAGCTATAACGTTAGCCATTGTAAATGTTTTACCGCTGCCGGTAACGCCCATCAGCGTTTGGTACTTTTTGCCTGCGTGCAGTCCTTCTACGAGCCGTTCTATAGCTTCGGGCTGGTCGCCGGCTGGCTTGAACTCATTGTTTAGCTTGAATATACCCATTCGATTACATTATTTTAGCCAATTCTTACATAAAAATCACTCCTTTTTTACCGCGAAGTCCGGTCAGTGGGAAAATGAACTGTTTTTTGAGCGAAAAATTGCAGAAGTACATTTTTAAATAATTTATTACATTTTCCATATTTTTATATTAAAATCCGCCTTATAAGGTGTTATTATGCCATTAGAGGAGACATCATAGGACACGTTTACTTCAGAGTTTCAGGGTATGTATTTCTACAAGGAGGCAGGCCAAAGAGCGCTTCAGCCGGAGGTTATACTGCTATGTTTTTTTATCTGAAGACTTACGTATTGGCCCGGTAGCATTAAACAAAGGCTCCTACGCTGCGTTTTAAAAAAGGAAGGAGTGGAAAGATGAGAAGAAGTTCGATTGTTTTTTTAATGATGTTATTGTGCCTCGGCGCCTCACAAACTAAAGCACACTTTATAATCCAATTGACCGACAACAATACCGACGACTCGAGCCCTGCTGTCTCAGGCTCTAATGTAGTGTGGCTGCACCATGACGGTTCTGACTGGGAGGTCTACAGTAACTTCGCGGGGCAGTTGACCAACAACAATTTTAATGATAGCCATCCTGCCATCTCAGGCACGAACGTGGTTTGGCATTTCTCGGATGGTTCTGATTACGAGATCTTCAGCAACTTCGCCGGGCAGTTGACCAACAATAGCTTTGACGACCGCAATCCTGACATCTCAGGCACCAATGTTGTTTGGGAGTATTGGGACGGTTCTGACGATGGGATCAACAGTAACTTCGCCGGGACATTGGACAACACCATTTATACCGTCGGGGATCCTGCCATCTCAGGCACGAACGTTGTTTGGAGGTTCAAGGTTACTGATGATTCCGAGATATACAGTAACTTCGCCAGCCAGTTGACCAACAACAGCTATGTTGATAACTACCCTGATATCTCTGGGACGAACGTGGTGTGGCAGGGAGGAGGGTACGGTACTGATTCCGAGATCTTCAGCAACTTCGCCGGGCAGTTGACCAACGATAGCATTTACGACAGAGCCCCTGCCATCTCAGGTACGAATGTGGTGTGGCAGCGCTGGGATGGTTATGACTACGAGATCTACAGTAACTTCGCCGGCCAGTTGACCAACAACAGCACCGACGATTATTTTCCCGACATATCAGGAATGACTGTCGTGTGGCGCGGATGGGACGGTTCTGACTGGGAGATATATATGACCGTCATCCCTGCTCCTGGGGCCATTCTTTTGGGCAGTATCGGTGTCGGCCTGGTCTCCTGGCTGCGCAGACGCAGAACACTGTAAGATTTTTTACACATTTAAAGAGTTAAAAGGCTGTATGCAGCTTTGCATGCAGCCTTGTTTTGTGGGGCCGCGAACGGCCGTCACTTACTTGGCTTACGGCACGAGATACGCAGAATCCCGGCATTATTTTTTGCAAGCAAATTGTTCGAAGATACTGGGGTTTTTATTCGACCTTGTCCGGATAAACGATAGCCGCTACGAGTGCTTTTCCATATCGCCGCCACAGGGTTTCCGAATCGAGTTTCGAATCATCCTGCCGCAGTTCGAAGGTTATGATGGGAATATTTAAATCAACTCCAGCGTATGAGCCTAACGAGCCGGGCCTTGCACCCAGCTTTTTTACGGGCAAGCTACAATATTGGGCCATTCGTGCAGCTAAAGTTTCGCCGGGGCCGTCGTAGTCAATACAGGCCAACGGCTGATGAATGCTGACAATGCGGTCAGGGGAATATTGCTCGATTAGTTGTTTGACCAGACGTGCTTCCGGCTCAGATAGCGCAGTAGTACCGAACTGCTTGTTGTTAACGCGGTTGGCTGTTGGGAAATTACGATTCAGGTCCACGCCGTTAGCGTTGAAACGGCTGTTGTGGGCCATACCATCAGGATTAGCCACGGCTAAAAGCACAACCGTTCGTCCAGCCATCAGGTGTGGTTGTTGCTGGAGATATTTTCCTAACCTTCGGACAAGGGGCGTTCCGGCGGGCTCATTGCCGTGAATTGTCGCTAAGATGAAGGTTACATCCGGGCCTTGACCAAGCATGAAGGATAAAATCGGCAAACGCTGGACCGACACACCCACAATACTGTACTGGCCAGGAATTAGGAATGTCGCTGGCGTTGGCAATGGTGGCGCTGACGGTGTAGTAACAAACTCCGGATAGGTCGTGGGCTTATAGCAACCGGACAGAGCCGAAACAGCCAACAGGGCTAAAACACTCAAAGTGACAGAACGCTTTTGATCCATATCAGGTATTCTTTCAAGTTTCCTTTCTTTCCCACAAAGCAGCTATATGAAATTATTATAAGCCCTTACCATTGTGATTAAAGTCAAAACTCAGAATACGAAGGCAAAAAGATTAATCGAAGACTTGACTTTCCGGCAGCAATGAAGGAAAATGCGATTTTTCGTTTATTATGAAACTTTCAAATACTTATTAAAAGGAGACGCAAATGTTTAACGGTATTTTTCACATCCCTCAACCAGTCAATGAACCAGGCTTACAATACGCACCGGGCAGTCCGGAACGTGCTGAACTGTCCGCTAAGCTCAAAGAGATGCTGAATGAGCAGGTGGAAGTGCCCATGATAATCGGCGGCGAGGAAGTGCGCAACGGCAAGCTTGCAGATATCCGCTGTCCACACGACCACCAGCACGTGTTAGGCAGGTATCACCAGGCTGATGCAGAGTTTGCTATCAAGGCTGTCGATGCAGCCCAAAAGGCCAAAAAAAACTGGGGCGAGATGCCCTGGGAATCCAGGGCGGTCGTGCTGCTCAAGGCGGCGGAACTGTTAGCGGGAAAGTACCGCCAGACCCTTAACGCCGCTACTATGCTCAATATGAGCAAGACACCGCACCAGGCGGAAATCGACTCTGCGTGCGAGCTGATAGATTTCTGGCGGTTCAACCCTCATTTTATGGAAGAGGTATATGGGGACCAGCCAATGTCCACAGCCGGTGTTTTGAACTATATGGAGCATCGTCCACTGGACGGATTTGTTCTGGCGTTGACGCCGTTCAATTTTACGTCTATTGCGGGTAATCTTCCAACCTCGCCTGCTCTGATGGGTAATACGGTGGTTTGGAAGCCAGCCTCGGCAGCGGTATTGCCGGCATATATTATTATGAAAATTCTGGAGGAAGCCGGTATGCCGTCCGGTGTTATCAACATGGTACCGGGTCCCGGCCCGGTCGTTGCACCGCCGGCGCTGGACGACGTCAGGCTCGGCGGAATCCACTTTACAGGAAGCACGTATGTATTTTCAACAATCTGGCTGGCCGTCGGCAAAGACATTCGAAAATACGTCTCGTATCCTCGAATCGTCGGCGAGACCGGCGGTAAGAACTTTATATTCGCGCACACGAGCGCCGATACCGAGGCCCTTGTGACGGCCTTAGTGCGAGGAGCGTTTGAGTACCAGGGTCAGAAGTGCTCAGCCGCTTCACGAGCGTATATCCCCGATTCGACCTGGCCGAAGGTAAAAGAACAACTTTTAAGCGAAATCAGGGATATTCAGATGGGCGATATAACCGACTTTAGAACTTTTATGGGTGCGGTTATCGACAAAAAGAACTTCGATACTATCAGCGAGTATATCGAATATGCCAAGAGTTCACCCGATATGGAAATTATCATAGGAGGCGAATATGATGACTCGGCAGGATACTTCATCGAGCCGACCGTCGTAGTAAGTAAAGACCCGAAGTCTAAGTTAATGATAGAAGAAATTTTCGGGCCTGTGTTAACGCTATATGTTTATCCGGAAAGCGAATATGACCAAACACTGGTTCTGTGCGACCAGACATCGCCTTATGCGCTGACCGGTTCGATATTTGCTCTGGACCGCAGTGCGATAGTCAGAGCGATGAACACACTGCGCCACGCGGCGGGTAATTTTTATGTTAACGACAAGCCCACGGGGGCGGTCGTGGCACAGCAGCCGTTCGGCGGAACACGGGCATCGGGAACAAACGACAAGGCCGGTAGCTGGCTTAACCTGGAACGATGGGTTTCACCGCGCGCCATTAAGGAGACCTTCCTGCCGCCGAGAAACTTCCGTTATCCTTATATGCAAGAGGAATAACTACCTTGGCAAAAAACGAGCATCTGCACATAAAGTAACAGATTTTTGTTTTGGACTGTCGTACTTTGCGTAAATAGAATATAGTTCAGTTACCTGTGAAAGATGGCTAATGAAAACAGTTGATAGTTTAGAACTGGTACAGAAAGAGCTATATTCGATACTTGAAGCAGCAAAATTTCTCAAGTCGGATCTGCCTGTAACGCGAGTTATATTGTTCGGCTCAAAAGCTCGTGGTTCAGGCGAACCGGACTCGGATATAGACCTTCTTGTACTGACTCACTGTCCAGTTACAAGCAAATTGCGGAAGGACATCTCCTACCGATTAGCTGACATTAATCTTCGCAATGATGTTTTGTTGACATCAGTTGTTGTATCTGAGCAGGAATGGGCAAATGGACTAATTCGCCATACACTGATTCACAGCGAAGTGGAAAGAGACGGATGTGAAATATGAATGAGAGTGAAGCTCAGAAAACGCTGATTGGGCTTTGGCTGGAAAAAGCTGAGGAGTCATTATCCTCAGCGGAGCTTGAACTAAATGCAGGCCATGCGAATTTCGCGGTGAACCGTTTGTATTATGCCTGTTTCTATGCAGTCACGGCGCTTTTACTGCAAGACGGTAAACAGTTTGCCAGGCATTCAGCGGTAAAATCTGAGTTTATCCGAACTTATATCAAATCCGGCCGGTTTGATGTGAAATGGAATAAGTTTTATCAAAAATTGTTTGATGACAGACAAGAGGGAGATTATATCCCTACAGCTACTTTCGAGGCATCGGATGTTTCAACATGCCTTCAGCAGGCTCGTGAATTCATAGATTTAATTCGTAGCCTTATTGATAATCCCGGAGCTTCAAACTCTTAACTTTGAACTAAATAATTCTCTTGCGTCTTTAGTTCTTTGTAATTTTGGTCTGTTCAATGAATCAAATGTAGAGATTAAAGCAGCAGAGCCGATGATAAGTTTAGAGACCATGTTTCTTTCTGCACGAGTGAGTAGCTGTGAGAGTAAGATATAAATGGCAGAGAAACGCAAAAAAGTAAGGCCCCTTGTTTATATTATAGTTGGAGTATGCCTTGTGCCTCTTGCATATTTGGGACGGGGGCTCTATTACGGTGCAAAAACAATACACGAGCTTCTGGCTGAGAACAAACATCTCAAGCAAGCAATTACCAATCTTACAAGCGAGGAACAAATAGGCTATGCAAAAGTAATTGCTCAGGAGACGACAAACGAGCGGCCTCTTACCACAATAAAATTCGTTGAGACCGCCAGAGACGACAAACTCAAGACGATTCTGGAGAAAGAATACACAATCGCCGGTGACATTATCCACTTTGATGCGTTGATTGTGAAATTCGGGAATAAAATAGTTATGGACGGCAAGACAAGGGCCCTGTATCTATGGAGGAGGGTCTATGGCGAGAAGATGACGCCGGAAGAGGGCTTTGCAATAGAACAGCCGGGTACCGAACCCCAAAGATACAGCGACCTGCTTAAAGCATTGCCAATAAAGCAAAGGCAAATGTTCTGGTCAAATATCTGGGACCTGGCAAATGACCCTGATAAGCTAAAGGAACACGATATTGAAGCCATCTATGGGAACGTCGTTTATTCGAGGCTAAGAGAAGGACTTATTTACGTCTTCAAGGTAAGTCCGACCGGTCAGCTTTATCCTGAAGTTGTGCCCGATATGTAACCTACGGAAGATGTCTGTCAGGAGAAACGTACTTCCAGAAGATTAATTGGTGAGTAGTTAATTGGTGAGTAGTTAATTGGTTAATTGGTGAGTCCACTTACTACTCACTACTCACTACTCACTACTCTGTTCAAGTCTAATCCTGCATTTAACAAGTTTCATTAGTTGTGTGGCACGGCCATCTTGGCCGTGTCTTTCACTCCACAGAACGCCTTATGGCGAGGCTGGAAGCCCGTGCCACGTGAGGTTCTTGATTGACGGGCTCCGGAGTGTCAGTTATTGTATAAGACCGAAAATTTGACGTGAGATTCTTAGGATTCGTGCTGATGAAAGGAAACACTGATTTTGATATAGTCGTAGTCGGTGGCGGGATCGTCGGTTTGGCTTCAGCCTACAAGATTACGTTGAGTCATCCGGATATTCGCATCGCCGTATTAGAAAAAGAAAACAGGTTAGCAGCTCATCAGACAGGTCATAATTCCGGCGTTATTCATTCGGGGCTTTACTATAAGCCCGGCTCAAATAAAGCAAAGACCTGCGCCAGAGGACGAAAAGAACTGGTTGCTTTCGCTAAAAAATATCGTATCCCTTACAAGATTTGCGGAAAAATAATCGTCGCAACTGCAGAAAAAGAGCTGTTTAACCTCAAAGCAATATTCCACAACGGCAAGGAGAACAATATAGAAGGTATTGAAAAAATCGGGCCGGACGAAATCAAACAAATCGAACCGTTCTGCTCCGGCATCGCAGGGATACGGGTGCCGTGTACCGGGGTTATTGATTTTGCCCGGGTTGCAAACAAGTTAGCCGAGCTAATAGAGAAAAAAGGACAAGGCAATAAGGTCCTGACTTTACATAAGGTAACAGGTTTTGACAAGCACGATTTCTATACGAAGGTTGCAACAAATCAAAAGGCTTTCGCTGCGAACTATATTATCAACTGTGCGGGACTTCAATCTGACAGGATAGCGAAAATGGACGTATTAGAGACCGCGATAAGGATAGTTCCTTTCCGTGGCGATTATTACGAGATGACGGAAGAGGCCGCTGAAAAAGTCAAAAACCTGATATATCCGGTGCCGGACCTGGATTTCCCCTTTTTAGGGATTCATTTTACACGGATGATTGACGGCAAAGTCGAATGCGGCCCAAATGCCGTCTTCTCATTCAAACGGGAAGGTTACAACAAAACCGATTTTAGCCTGATAGACACCTGGGATGCTCTGACTTATCCCGGGCTTTGGAAAATGTTTCTAAAGCATTGGAGATACGGACTGGGTGAATACAAACGGGCGTTTTCCAAGAAACTATTCCTTAAGCAATTGCAAAGACTTATTCCCTCGCTCGAAGCCGATGATATAAGACCCGGCAAGACGGGCGTGCGCGCCCAGGCACTTAGGCCGAACGGCGAGCTGATTGATGATTTCAGGATAGAAAGGCAGAGAAATTCTATCCACGTCTTAAACGCACCCTCACCGGCCGCAACAGCATCACTGGCTATCGGTGATGATATAAACCAAATAGCCACGGAATACTTTAAGCTCAGAAAATAGTGCATTATTTGCTTGTTAAACATATCATCAGAAGGAGAATTGTATGAATCGCCGTGTCTTACTAAAAGCTATGGGGTTCGGGGCGGCATCGCTGGCCGTGCCCGGATGTGTTGATGGCTTTGAGCAGCTAACTGCAAAATCTCAAGCATATAATAAACCCAATATCATTTTCATTCTGATAGATGATATGGGCTGGACAGACGTCGCCTGTTACGGCAGCAAGTTTCACGAGACGCCCAATATTGACCGCTTAGCCAAACAGGGAATGAGCTTTACCGATGCGTATGCAGCCTGCCCAGTCTGCTCTCCAACCCGCGCCAGTATTCTCGCCGGTCAGTATCCGGCACGAGTAGGCATCACGGACTTTATTCCGGGTCATCAGCGACCCTGGGAAAAACTCAAGGTCCCACAGAATCGCCTGCAGTTGCCGCTTGAAGCGATTACTATCCCCGAAGCCCTTAAAGAACAGGGCTACACCACAGCCCACATCGGCAAGTGGCACCTCGGCGGACAGCCCTATTTCCCCGAACATCAGGGTTTCGATATTGCCATTCAAAAAGGCACTAACCGCAACGACAAACAGGTTACCAGTTTCACCGACAGCGCCATCGACTTTATACAGACCAACACAGATAAGCCGTTTTTCCTCTACTTGTCGCATCACACCGTGCATATCCCGCTGGAGGCACCTCAGGAGTTAATCGACAAATACAAAAATAAAACTAAGCCTGCAACAGGTGTAAATAATCCGACCTACGCAGCTATGGTTGAGCACTTAGATAAAAGTATAGGCCGTATCATAAAGAAGCTCGATGAACTGGATATTACCAAGCGAACCATTGTAATCTTTTTCTCTGACAACGGCGGGTTGTATCAACCCTTTGGCGGTTATAGAGGCAATAGAGAGGCTGTAACAACAAACGAGCCTCTTCGCGACGAAAAGGGAACTCTGTACGAAGGTGGAATCCGTGAACCCCTGATCGTTCGTTGGCCCGGCATAGTCAAGCCTGGGACCACCTGCAGCGCACCTGTCTCCAGCGTCGATTTCTATCCGACCTTTTTAGAGATTGTCGGCGCCAAAGCCGACCCGAAAAATGTACTCGATGGCCAAAGCATCCTGCCGTTGCTCAGGCGCAGTGGCACGCTCAAACGCGATGCGATATACTGGCACTACCCGCATTATCACCACTCCAGACCTGCCGGTGCAATCCGACAAGGGGATTGGAAACTAATCGAGTTCTATGAGGATGGCCGACTCGAGCTTTACAATCTCAAACGTGACATCTCGGAAAAAAATAATCTCGCAACAAAGCTGCCGGAAAGAGCTGACGAAATGCAGCAGAAGCTCGCCGCGTGGCGCAAATCGGTAGGTGCCAAAATGCCTACTCCGAATCCGGATTACGACCCGGCCAGGGCGCACGAATGGGGCCGTCAGCAACAAAAGAAATCTCGCAAATAATAAGGAGCTTAAATTATGGCGGAAAGTTTTGATGTTGTAGTAATCGGCAGCGGACCGGGCGGTTATGCCGCCGCTATCAGGTGCGCACAAAGAGGCGCTTCGGTAGCAGTTATCGAAAAGGCATTTATCGGCGGCACCTGCATGAATTGCGGATGTATCCCGTCGAAGACACTGCTTGCTTCAGCCCACACTCTGCTGTTGATAAAGCACGCAGCGATAATGGGTATTGACGTCGCATCAGCCACTCCTGACTGGTCAAAAATCCAGGCAAGAAAAGATGCCATAGTAGCTGGCTTTCGAAAAGGCCTGACAGGACTAATCAAGAGCCACAAAGTAGAAATAATCACGGGCAGAGCCATCGTGACAGCGCCAAATCAAATCAAAATCGAAACAGAAACCGCACTAATGCAGATACAGGCGGACAAGATAATCTTAGCGACCGGCTCGAAACCAATTCAAATCCCGGCAATACCATTTGACGGCCAGACCATTATCAGCAGCAAGGAAGCCCTGGCACTCGAACAAATACCAAAATCAATGGTAATCATAGGCGGCGGAGTCATCGGCTGTGAAATGGCCTGCGTCTATGCCGCCGTAGGAACAAAAGTAACCATTGTAGAAGCGCTTTCTCGATTGATTCCTATGGAGGACCAATGGGTCGGACGACTGATGGAACGCGAATTCAAAAAACTCGGTATTGACTCGCACACCGGCAGGAAAGTGACTTCAGTCGATAAAACCACCGCGCCGGCACAAGTCATACTTGAGGACGGCCAAAAAATCGAGGCGGAAAAGATACTCGTCTCTGTGGGACGAAGGCCGGTTGTCGATAAGGAAACAATCGATGCCCTGAATTTACAGATGAACGATTCCGCTATCACAGTTAATGAAAAATTAGAAACCAATGTCCCCGGCGTCTATGCTATCGGTGATGCCGTAGGTACAACCTTTTTAGCACACGGCGCCTTCGCCGAGGCCGAAGTGGCGGCGGTCAACACCACAGGTGGTGATGGAAAAATAGCCGACTACTCGCTTATCCCAAGGGCCGTCTATACATTCCCGGAAATTGCATCCGTCGGCAAAAGCGAAGAGACCTGCAAAGAGCAAGGCCTCGATGTATCTGTTGGTAGGTCGTTCTTCAAAGCCAATGGCCGAAGTGTGGCACACAATGAAACAGTCGGACAGATAAGGGCCGTAAGGGATAACTCAACAAACAAAATCATTGGAGTTACAATGGTAGGCGCTATGGTAACCGAGCTAATAGGCCCAGCAAGAGCACTTATAGGCAGCACGGAAAAAATTACAGAGCTCAGCTTCCCGCACCCAACCGTTTCAGAGGTGCTCAAGGAAGCCGCCGAAGACGCCTTCGGCCTGAGCCTGCACAATCCACCAAAGGCATAACCGAATACGTATGTTAGAAAAATCAACAACTAAGATTTGTGAACCGAAAATCGCAAATTCTCTTCGCATTATTGACTGCGGGATAGCCAATTACCGAGAGACTCTACAACAACAGCATCAGTTACAAGAAAAAAGACGCCGGGGCGAAATACCAAATACCGTTTTAATCCTTGAGCATCCTGCTACGATTACTCTTGGCGCCCGGCAAAGTGCTAATAAACTCTTAGCCAGTAGGGAAGATTTAGCACAAAAGCATATCGACGTCGTCGAAATTCGCAGGGGCGGCGGCACAACAGCACACAATCCGGGCCAGTTGGTCTTTTATCCGATATTAAATTTGCAGCAGCTTAAACTCGGAATCAGCGAATATATCAGAGAGCTTGAATCAATTGGCGCGGAATTATTAGAGCAATTAGATGTCCATGCCGAAAGAAGAAAAGGCTTCCCCGGACTATGGGTCACAAACCATCAAGCCCCAAACGAAGAAAGCTCCAACGCACAGAACGTAACGAACAGAAAAAATGAATTGAATTCAAGCTCAGTCTCATCTCAACGACATACGATACGCGACATACGACATACGAGCAAAATCGCTTCTATCGGCGTACGCGTATCGAAATTTATAACCTATCACGGTATGGCGATAAACATTCAAAATGACCTGAGTATCTTCGAGTTTATAGCACCCTGCGGCCTGGACGGCATAGAAATGACATCAGTACTGAAAGAAACCGGCAAACGCTATTCAATGAGTCAGGTAAAGAAATATTTAGCCGAACTGCTTACAAAGCACTTTTCGTTAAACGAAACATAAAATGCAACAACATAAAATACTAAGCGAAAATAACGACTTACGAAATACAAGATACGAGATACGACGGTTGCCGCCCTGGTTACGCAGGCCCCTACCGGCGGACGGCACTTTCCATCATACCCAGCAAGTTCTCGACTCTCTGGGCTTGGAAACTATATGCAGCAATGCAAACTGTCCGAATCGAGGCGAATGTTGGAAAAGAGGGACTGCGACCGTCCTTATATTAGGCAATGTCTGCACGCGAAACTGCAAGTTCTGTTCGGTTGCCTGCGGCAAACCCAAACCACCAGACCCGACCGAGCCTTCGCGCTTGGCCCGGATGGCTGAACAAATGCAATTGAAATATCTCGTGATTACCAGTGTCAACCGTGATGACTTGCCGGACGGCGGTGCAGGCCACTTTCGCGATTGCATAAACGAAGTAAGACAGCAGTGCCCGGGTATGAAATTTGAAATACTAACGCCCGACTTCCGCAACTGCCAGGCCCGGTCACTAAAAATCCTGCACACGGCTTTACCTTTCGTATTCGCCCACAATGTTGAAACGGTTCCATCGCTATACCAAACCGCTAGGGCCGGCGGAAATTACCAACGGTCTTTGAATTTGCTCAAAAGAGCCAAAGAAGACCCCGATAATATCCAGACTAAATCCTCAATAATGCTCGGATTAGGGGAAACCGACGCCGAGGTCGAGCTGGTCTTAAAAGATTTGCGTAACATCGGCTGTGATAGAGTTACTATCGGCCAATACTTAAGACCCACAAAAAATTCGCTTGAGGTCGTTGAATATGTAAATCCTGCCAAATTTGATTGGTGGAAGCAAAAAGCAGTAGAGCTGGGATTTCGATGGATTATATCTTCGCCATTCGCCCGCAGTTCATACTTCGCAGAACAAGAGAATGCATTATAACCACGTTTTAGCTGTGTAAGACAGTTTATATCGGACATAAAAGACACATTTTTTCAATATCGTTCAGTTCAGCTATTTTGCATTCATACCAAACATTTATTAGACTTTAATCAGATAGAGAAGTTATTAAAAATCTCTTTAACGTGGGGTGTTTTTAGGGGGGAGAAAAAATGGCACCCGTAAAAAAGAAACCAGAATGGCTAAATCGCCGGGCCTGCTGCCACGTCTTGCGACGTGAGTCGCAGCGGCAGGGCGCTGTGCTCATCATATCTATGATGTTCATACTTATATTTTCCGCCTTAGCTGTCTCGATGGCCACGCTTTCCGGCACGAATGTCCAGCTTGCCTCAAACCAGCACAAGGTTAATTCAGCTCTGTCGGCCGCCCAATCCGGCCTCGAATGTGGCAAATTTATCCTTGCAGCTTACACGCCGATAGTAACTTCTGGCGACGAGCAAGTTACTCGAGCTCAGGCCGATGAAACCTGGGCTGCGTTATGCTCACATATACAGGCTCAGAAGATAGGCGGACAGGTCGTAGCAAATGCGAATCCCTTTACCGACAACATTGGCAGTGGTGATCAGATTATAACGCCTCAGATAAACTATGGTGCAGCAAATGTATCATTCCGTTTGAGATTCTATCGCTACGATGACGACCCCTGTACTATAAGGACTCAGTCAATTGGAACAGACGGCCCGATTACCAAGCAGGTCGCTATAAACGTAGCTGTACAGAAGGACGCAAAAGTTTTAGAGTACGGAGTTGCCAGCAAAAGTAGAATCATCATTACTGGCGACTCTACTATTGAAGCGGATATTTACAGTACCTGGGACAAGCCTAACATAGCCCCGCCCTTCGAAATGGACAATGTTTCTACAGTAAACGGTACCATCAACACCGTGATTGGCAAAAACTATTTTGACCCCAAAGACCCGGATTATGTCAGCTATACACTCGAAACACTCGATGAAAACGGAAATCCTCTGTTTGATGAATATGGAAACCGCGTCCACAGCCCCGGCGATAAGGTCAAAGGCAATCACCAGGGCATAAATTACGGTCAGCCTGCACCACAAATGGCAGGTTTTGATTATACTGACTACGATACGAGCTCATATAAGAATATCACGACAGACATCCCGGAATCCAGTACGAAGGTTAAGGAGTATTTCCCCCATAAGCCGGGCGACTTTACCGAGCCGGAAAATTGGAGCAGCCGTGAGCTTACACGCCACGTCTATGAAAATCAAACTTTTACCAATGAACGGCTGCCCAAAAATCGCAATGCGCTTTTCAAGAATTGTACATTTGAGGACGTCTTTTTTATCGAATGCAATACAAGCGGAACAAAGTATGTTAACAACGTTCGATTTGAAAATTGCGTTTTCAAGGGTGCTATTGTTACCGATGTGCCTGATGATTTCAAATGGACACACAATGTCCTTTATTTTACCGGAACTGCAATTTTCAATAATACGTATATGGAAGAAGCTACGATTTTGGCCCCTAATTTTAATGTGAACATTGGAAATACAAAGGAGCTCGAGTACGAGAGCGAAAGCATACTGACGGGTCTGGTTGTTGGCGGCATCGTTGATGTCCGCGGCAACGCTAACATTGACGGCACGATACTGTCGATGTACGATCCCGGGCCCTTAGGCAACGTTGCGGCTCAGTACGGGACAAATGTAGGTTTTTCTGACGAGAACATTGAGGCCGGCATTCCTGAAGATGTCGGTACCATTCACATCAATCCTGACCCTACAGCGTTGCTCCCTATTGGAGTGAGCAGCGATATTATTCTTGTCCCTGACCAGCAAAGCTATTGCGAAAACTAAACACGACTAACCTTATTTTTAAGGAGCAGAGCTATGGAAAAGAAGAACAATTTTTTGAGAGTGAGGTCTTTGAGCTTTCTATGGGCTCTTCTGGCGATTTTGCTATGTGCTGCACCGTGTGGCGCGCTCGATGTTGACGTTGGAGAACCGCTAAATGTCGGTGTCGGTACTGACAAAGATATCGAGCCAATTGAGGACGACTTGTACGTGTTTGGGACGGTGAATCTATATCCGGGAGCCATTGTGGACGGGGGGATATACGTTTTCCCTGGACGTGATGCCGATGCACCAGGAGGCACAGTGAATGTCTATGGTTGCGGCCCTGGGAATTCACTGTGGGTTATGGAATCAAGTGACACATGGCAAGGTCTGCCCCCAGTCGTGACCGTTTATGGTGAGAGGTTCCAGATCGAGACAGGCGAACCGTTCGCTCCTCCCGCTGACAAATGCATCTCGGGTACATTAAACGTGCTTTCTGAGTCCGACGACGAGGTCCTCTTCAGCCTGTACATCGCGAGCGACATAGAACCCATCCATCTGAAGGCTCCCGGTGATGAAGATGATCAGGATGAAGAGGAACCTTTAAAAGCGCAGCTTCTAATATCCCCGAAGGTAATTCAATGCCAAAGCAGGATGCCAAACAGGATACCAAAAATATTAGCGATGATTCGTTTGCCCGAAGGCGTTACAAAAGACGACGTCGATAGCGATAACCCACTTGTGCTCTACGCTAACAATGACGAGGCCGGGACTAAGGCAAGCTGTCAACGGATTATTAAGTGGCGCAGACGGAAAGTCTTGCACGTCAGCATCTTGGCATTCTTCGACACCGCCGAGCTGATGGAGGCCTTCACTGATAATGGTGAAGTGGAACTAAAGGTCGTCGGCCAACTCAAGACGGGCCAGCAATTCTATGGCAGCGATACCATCAGAATAATTGGTTGTCGTCAGAGACCATGGGGGCATATTCAGGGCGCGAAGCGACACAAGAACAGGTAGGATTGTTTTCTAACCTTTGACGCTTAACGAAAGAAATACAATCAATCATTGATGATTGATAAAACTTAGCTAAATAAAACCGACCTTTTATCTGTTTTATTGAGTTGTATTGGATTGTTTATAGGACATTTACACAATGAACGCTTATTTCAATAAGTAAGGTCGTTTTGTATTCTTTTCAAACATTTCTTAAACTTTAATTAGGTTAGAGAAGTCATTAAAAAAATTTCTCTAACGTGGTGTGTTTTCCGGAGGGGAAAAATGGCACCTGTAAAAAAGAAATCTGCACGTCTTAATCGCCGGGCCTGCTGCCACGTCTTGCGACGTGAGTCGCAGCGGCAGGGCGCTGTGCTCATCATATCTCTGATATTCGTGCTTATATTTTCCGCCTTAGCCGTCTCGATGGCCACACTGTCCGGCACAAATGTCCAGCTTGCCTCAAACCAGCACAAGGTTGACTGTGCATTTGCGAGCACGGAGTCCGGACAGGAAGCAATGCGATACTGGCTAAGCAATGTCAAAATACCAAGCTCGACACCGCCATCTGACTACTTCGGCGCAATTGTCGGTACCTTGCAATATGATCTGGATGCCAATAACATCTCGAATATCACAGTTTACAATGACGGCTCAATCCCGCCCGTTGCGCTGCACTCCGCAAGCGGACAAAACTTTGAGGGTGAAATTCTTATCGACGCCAATGACCTCAACATTCTGCAGGTTTACACAACAGGCAGAAGCGGTCAGATTACGCGCACAATAAGGGTTAATTACGATATTAAACCCTACGAATATCCTATTTTCGATTACGGACTGGCTACAAAAGGACCTGTGCACTTTCTTGGTAATCCAAACGTAAATGGTTTAAATTCCAACGATGAAGCAGATATCTTTATTGACAGCCAAAGTACCAATCTCGCATTGCTTGTTACCGGCAATACAACCTTTGACGGCGATATCAACATCGGCAATTCAACCGGCATTTCAGACTTCTGGGGCAATGTCAAAATAGGAGGCGATACAGGCCAGACAGCCATAGACAACCACGTCACTATAGGTGTCGAGACGCCGGAATTCCCTGTTCCTGACACACAGCATTTCCAGCAGTATGCAACAGGACCTGTTATCGATTCATCAACCGATCTGTCCTCACTTGGAACGACAATAACTAACGCGACAATAGCAGCCGGTACTAATCCCAACTTTTTGAAAAGCGTCATAATAGAGGGTATTCTGTACATCGAACAGCCCAACATTGTTACATTTGAAAAAAATGTCACACTTAAAGGTATGATTGCCGCCGATGGTGATGCGTACAATCCCGGAACAAACAGCATATCCTTCCTTGGTAATTTTTCGGCTACTCCAGTCCCCCCAGGAGTTCAGTTCGATGTGATTCGACAGGAAAAGGGTTCTTCAATACTGGCCCCGGGCTTTTCTGCCACTTTTGCTGGAAATTTCTCCGCCTTAAGCGGTGTTATGGCGGTAAGCGGCGCACACTTCTCCGGCAACGTTAGCGCCACTGTTAAAGGCACAATCCTTAACTACTCTGAAAACCCAACGACAGTGATGGGCAATGCATCACTGAGATTCGACCGGTCAGACAACATCAAAGTCCCTGCCGGTTTTGACACCCACCGCATACTAACTTACAATCCGGCTTCTTATGAGGAGCTTGCTAACTAGTTCCTGTTGCGGAAACAGTATTTGTCATTCCCGCGAAAGCGGGAATCCAGTTTTTCGCTCTGGACACTTGCTTTCGCAGGGGTGACATCGTAGATTTTCGTTTTCCGCAACAGATACTAACTAATATTTGCCGGTGGCTTAGATTATACGCTTAGCAGAATTCGCCGGAGTAAGTTTCATCAGCCTGGGCCCCCCTCAGCCGCCACAAAGCTACTGCTGTTTCTAAAAAGTTAGTGTAACATTTTATACGTATTGTCATTCCGACCGAAGCCCCCGTTCTTGCTTTCGCAAGAAAGCACGGGGGCGAAGCGGAGGAATCTATTTAAACAGCTTCTTAAACAGCTTCGCCGAAGGCGAATCTAAAAGTTAAACTTATTTATTGGAAACGGCACTACTATCCCGCCATCGAGAGGGGCAATCCTATCTCGTTGCCCTTATTTTTTCTGTTTTTTACCATTTAGTTTTTTGCTTCAATCGTGTATCATTTAATTTTTAATAAACAAATACTCGTGCAAACAATATGGCAAGCGACCTTAAAAACTTGTTACCTATCGGCGGCAATTGGCTGATTGAAGTGATTGGAGAAGACCCAGTAAGTCTTGAGCCGTATCTGTACAACGGAGAAGGCCAATCGCGTGAGAACGGCAACGAATTTAAATTGCCGGACGTAATTGGCATCATGCCGATTCGAAACGCCGTGGCCTACCCCGGAACCATAACACCCTTGGCGATAGGTCGCCCCAGAAGCAAAGCATTGCTCACTGATACCACGCCGAACGAATCTATCATAGGACTCATCACGCAGCGCAGCCCTGACACTGACAAGCCGAATTTCGACAACCTCTACTCAATCGGAACCGCCGCCTCGGTGCTCAAGGTCATAAAACTGCCCCAGGGCTCGATTCACGTTGTGGTTCACGGTCTAACTCGCTTCAAGGTAATAAAAAAGGTAGCCACAAAACCATACTTGAAGGCCAGAGTCCAGACGCTCAACGTCAAAGTAAAAATGACAAAAAATCTTAAGGCACTTATCGTCGGCGTCCGCCAGGCGGCCAACCGAGTCATCGAACTAAGTCCTCACGTGCCTGAAGAAGCATCGGTGCTCCTGGAAAATATCGAAAATCCCTCCGCCCTAGCTGATTTTTTGGCGGCCAATCTCAGTATCAACATCGCAACGAAACAGCAACTGCTCGAAGAGCTTGATGCAACCAAACGCCTTGAACAAATATCAGTCATCTTAGCCAATCAATTGGAAGTTCTTGAGTTAAGCTACAAAATCCAGGGCCGGGTCAGAGAATCGATAGACAAAAATCAGCGGGAGTATTTCCTGCAGGAACAGCTAAAAGCCATTCAGACCGAGCTTGGCCAAAAAGACCTCAGAACTGAAGAGCTAAAGCAAATCAACAAAAATATCGCAAAAGCCAAAATGCCAAAAAAGGTCGAACAAGAGGCCTTTCGCGAATTAGACAGATTGAGCAAAATACCTCCTGCCTCACCGGAATATAGTGTCATCCGCACCTATCTGGATTGGGTCTGCGAACTACCCTGGTCAATTCAAACCAAAGACCAGCTCGACATCAATAAGGCCCAGCGAATACTAAACGCCGACCACTATGACTTGCGCAAGGTAAAAAAACGCATCCTCGAATTCTTAGCTGTACGCAAACTAAACCCAACGGGCAAAAGCCCAATACTCTGTTTCGTCGGCCCGCCCGGCGTAGGCAAAACTTCGCTCGGCAAATCCATCGCACGAGCTATGGGAAGAAAATTCGTTCGTATATCACTCGGCGGAATTAGAGACGAGGCCGACATCAGGGGACATCGTAGAACTTACATCGGCGCCCTGCCTGGCAGAATACTACAGGAACTGCGAAAGTGCGGCAGCAAAAATCCCATATTTATGCTCGATGAATTAGATAAAGTCGGAAGTGATTTCAGAGGCGACCCCGCAAGTGCACTGCTGGAAGTGCTTGACCCCGAACAAAACTTCAGCTTCACCGACCATTACCTCGACCAGCCTTTTAATCTTTCGACCGTGATGTTCATCGGCACTGCAAATTATACCGAGCCTGTCCCGCCGGCACTGCGCGACAGAATGGAAGTCATCGAGCTGCCCGGCTACACAGAAACCGAAAAACTCAACATCGCAAAAAAATATCTGGTCCCCCGCCAGATTAAAGAGCACGGCTTAAGCAAAAACATCTGCGCTATAAAAGACGACGCAATACTTTCGATAATCCAGGGCTATACTCGCGAGGCGGGAGTACGAAACCTCGAAAGAAATATCGCAGCCATCTGCAGGGCCGTCGCTACGGAAATTGCCAAAGCTAAAAAGAGACGAGCAACCATCGACAAAAAAGACCTTGCGAAAATCTTAGGCCCTGTGCAATTTGAATCGGAACTGGCACTACGAACCGGAATACCCGGCGTTGCAACCGCTCTGGCATATACACCCGTCGGCGGTGAGCTGCTCTTCATCGAATCCGCCTCTATGCCCGGCAAAGGTAACTTGCAACTAACAGGCCAAATCGGAGACGTTATGAAGGAAAGCGCACAGGCCGCGTTCTCCATCGTAAAGGCAAACGCCAAAAAACTAAAAATTGACCCTGACCGATTCAGGAAATTCGATTATCACATCCACGTCCCCGCCGGAGCGATTCCCAAAGACGGCCCAAGCGCCGGCGCAGCGATGTTCACATCGCTGGTCAGCCTGCTTCTCGGCAAACCAACTCGGCCGGACGTAGCGATGACAGGCGAAATAACTTTACGAGGCCTTGTCCTGCCTATTGGCGGCCTGAAGGAAAAAATCTTAGCTGCAAAGCAGGCCGGAATAAAAACCGTTATCCTACCCGCCCGAAACAGAAAAGACCTCCCCGATGTCCCCAAAGAAGCCAGAAAAGACCTTGAGTTTAAATTTGTCAAGAACACAAACGAAGCACTCAAAATCGCGCTTAGTACTAACTAATTCTCGACTGTCATCCCTCCAAAAGTAAGAATCTTCCTGAGCTCATTATCGTCAAATCCACCAAGGCGTTTCTTTATCTCCGAAAAACTTCTTTTCCCCCACTTTGGATTTTCAAGCAGGAACTTCGCGGCCTGCTCCGCCATGAATTCGGTCCGCATTTTGGCTTTTAGTTTCCACCCTTGAATTGCATAGACCGCCGTTGCTGTAATATTAGTGGTAAGCACAAAAACGACAACAGAGGTCACATTGATTTCCTCTTTACTTTTCAATAAAATTTTTTTGGGATTAATAAAACTATCTATTCAACCGATTCTCAGACATCTACCCTCAAACTTTAATGCTAAATTTTCTAAGTTCTTTTTCACCTTCTTTAGTAGCATAGTATTTAGCGCGTCTTCCTTTGCTCTCTTGAATTAACCATCCTTGCTTAATGCAATAGTCTAAAAACCCTCCGCCAATAGCGAACGGATTGACCGATTTTCGCCCTGAGTTGCTTTCGGCTTGATGAGACACATTATGGGTCTCGTGCCATTTCTTATCCTCTTCTTCGCTTATGCCCATTTTATTCATCAAAGCCTTGTGCTGCGAAGGGGTCATCTCTCGATGTCCATTATGCCACTTTTGGTGCTCCTCTTCCGTCATTTCCATACCCAAATGCTTAATTTTCTTAGCCATTTCATACCTCTTATTTCAAACAATATCAACTCTTTTCAACAGCGTTGGTAACTTTTATCACATCGACCATCTCAGCTACATCGTGGACGCGGACGATTGAAACGCCCGCCGCTACACAAAGGGCAACCGTTGCAGCGGTGCCAAATATTCTCTCGGACGGTTCTTCTCTGCCGGTGAGTTTGCCGATAAAACTTTTTCGACTTGTCCCTACCAGCACTCGATAATCGGCAGCAACGAATTTATTGATATTTCTCAAAAGTAAAAGATTGTGCTCTAATGTCTTGCCAAAGCCGATGCCGGGGTCTATAAAAATCTTCTTTCTGTCGATGCCGGCATCTTCGGCTCGCCTGGCACGTTCTAAAAGAAACTGCAAAACCTCGCTAACCACATTATCATACTTCGGCTCAATCTGCATCGTTGCGGGCGTGCCCTGCATATGCATCAAAACAACCGGCACCTCGTGTTTGGCCGCCAATTCGGCCATCCGCTCATCACTCAAAGCAGTTATATCATTTATCATACCCGCTCCTGCCTCCAAAGCAGCTTTGGCAACTTCGAGCTTATATGTATCGATACTAATCGGCACATCTATCTTTTTGCAAAGCGCCTCTATCACAGGAACAACACGTCTTATCTGCTCATCAGCCGAAACCGACGCAGTACCCGGCCGAGTCGATTCGCCGCCGATATCCATTATCGCGGCACCATCGGCTGCCATTTGCAGACCTCGCTCAACTGCCTTATCGGCATCGAAGAACTGACCGCCGTCGCTGAAGGAGTCCGGCGTAACATTCAACACCCCCATCACAATACAGCCCGCCGAGAAATCCAGCCGTCCCATCGGCCACTCAACTATATCTTCACCAAAACTCTTCAACTTTGTTCTCTCTTTGTCATTCTGAGCGAAGATAGCCTTTAGCCCTGAATTGGCCGAAGCCCTGAGCGAAGCCGAAGGGGAAGAATCTTACTTCTACATTCATCATTCCTTGTTCGATATTGGATATTCGTTTGTGTCATTCCTGCGAAAGCAGGAATCCAATACCTTTCAGCTTCTTGGCCAAAGTGCTGTTACTATCTTTAACAATAACCATTGTATTTTGAAATTCTCTGCGGACGGGATAATTCTTCCGCAAGCTGTCAAAAAATTCGCCCCTTTTTTCCACCGGCTTCTCACAAATCCGCCGCAGCCGGACATCATCTTCTCTGATTTTGTAAATCTTCTGAACAGCATCAGCCAGCGCATCCTGTTCACTATCCTTGTTTGGGTCTATTCTCAACTGGCGCACAGCAGGCTCAGGCAAAAAATCGTCGATATCAAACTTGACGCCAACTCCAAAATATTCACAGGTAGCATTATAAATCATAATCATACCTGTAATTTTACCGTCCAGTGAATAGCCGGCAATGTGCGGCGTGCCGATATCAACCATTTCCAAAAGTTTCATATCGATATTCGGCTCGTTTTCCCAGACATCAAGCACGACGGCTCTCAATCGACCCGACCGTATCGTCGCTTTCAAAGCATTGCTATCGACGACACCGCCGCGAGAAGCATTAACAAATACGCACCTCTCCCTAAGCGATTTGAAAAATATCTCGTCAGCCAAATGATACGTCTTGTCAACACCCTCAAATGTCAACGGCGTATGGAGCGTTATAAAATCGCAATCAAAAAGCTCATCTAACGGCAGATATTTCCCCTCACCGGTTTCTCTCTGCAAAGGCGGGTCGTTCAGATAAATCTGCATCCCTAAAGCCGCGCACTTCTTAGCCACTCTGCTTCCGACATTACCTACGCCTATAATGCCTATCGACTTGTCTTCCAGGTCAATGTCATACCTTTGCCCCATTTCGAGCAGCCCGGCAATAATATATTCTGCCGCAGAGTTGGCATTCGACCCCGGCGCCGATGCAAAACCGATATTGTTTCGCCGAAGAAAGTCAACATCGATATGGTCGAAACCGATAGTGGCAGTAGCTACAAAACGCACCTTGCTGCCGGTGAGTAAATCGGCACCTATCGGCGTGATACTACGAACCAAAAGAACATCGGCGTCACTAACAATGCCGGGTGTTATCTCTCTGCCACCTACAACTTTAATCTCGCCGATGGAAGAAAAGCACTCTGCCACAAACGGTATATTCGCATCTGCAATTATATTCATCTAATCATTTTACCCCAATACGGGTCTTTTATTTAACTCAAACTGACCGTTTTGCCGCGAAAGTATCTGTAAATATTCCTCCGCGTTGCTCAAGGACAGGTTTATTAACAATAACATAACACGATTTGTCATTCTGAGCGGAACGAAGTGGAGCGAAGAATCTCATGCCACCCCATAGTGATATTATTCTTCTCTAAGGCCAGATGCTTCGCTTCGCTCAGCATGACAGCTTGAAACCGGTCAGTTTGAGTACTTAACCTCTTTTACGGGAAATTCTTATAGACAAGTATATTGAATTCGACATAAATAGCAAGAAAACCGTGGTATCTGGGCCTTCCTTTAAAAAATTTGGAAATTTTCCCTTGACGGGAAGGTAGCTATTCTGGTATAAATATAATGGTTAAAGTCTGTGGTTTTTGGCTTCTAAAGTGTGCAAATTTTGTAGTTTTTCGATAGAGGAGGAGCTATTATGTGAAGCATATAGTCTTAAATAAGAACTTTGTGCTTGGTGAGAGGAAACTTTTCCATTTCAATTAATAATTTATACAGGGCTTTTGAAGGAAGGAGGTAGTGGCAGCCCATAAGAAATTTTCGATTTGCAATTCTCGCAGGTACGTTTTCTTGATGCTTTTTGAAGAAAACGGATGTTTTGGTGTGTGGCCAAAGCATAATCCATTATTATTTTAACTCTTTTTGAAGGAGGATTATTATGTGCAGGAAATTAATTTATGTAGCTTCTTTTATTTTTGTGTTGGGTCTGGTCAATACCAACATAGTTAGCGGCGTTGACCTCGATACTGACCCGGCTCTCGTTGGATGGTGGACGTTTGATGAGGGCACCGGCGATATTGCCGCTGACTCTTCCGGGAATGGGAACGATGGTACCCTTCATGGCCCTGTAGAGTGGACGACAGAAGGAAAACTCGGCGGAGCTCTGAAATTCACAGGCCCGTATAATTACGTGCTCATTCCAAACGCTCCATCGTTGAATCCTACCCGACAAATTACAATTGCTGCCTGGATAAATCCGGCCTGGACAGGGAATAACAGGATACTGCAGAAATCGACAGAAGGTTCGGATAACCAGTATCGCCTCATCAAAGAATGGGGTAACCACACTAAGTTCGAATTGCCGGGAGCGGGTACATTGTACCCCCAGAACACTCTTCCCCCATTAGGTAAGTGGACGCACCTGGCTGGGACCTACGACGGAAAATCAATTAAACTATACTTCGATGGGGTAGTGGTTGCTGAGATGGACGCCAGTGGAGAAATGACTATCTCTGACGGCCCTCTTTTTATTGGAACGAAACATTCAACGGCACCAGCGGGCGACGAGTTCAACGGTATGCTGGACGATGTCCGCATCTACAATCGAGCACTTACGCAAAGCGAGATAAAACGGCTTGGAGGAAATCCAAAAGCCTCCGGCCCAGCCCCGGCTGACCGTGCCGTACACGAGAATACCTGGGCGAACCTCGCCTGGACGACGGGAGCTTTTGCAACCTCGCACGATGTGTATTTCGGCGAGAATTCTGATGATGTGAAGAAAGGAATCGGCGATACCTTCCAGGGCAACCAGACCGCAAACTTCCTTATTGTCGGCTTCCCTGGTTTCGCCTATCCGGATGGCCTTGTTGCTGGCACAACTTATTATTGGCGAATCGATGAGGTCAATGAAGTCAGTTCGGACAGTCCCTGGACAGGCGATGTCTGGAGATTTACGGTTCCACCACTGACTGCCTGGAAGCCCACTCCGCCAGACAAAGCCAGACTCGTGGACCCGGAAACAGACCTTAGCTGGAGCCCGGGTTGGGGTGCCAAAATGCACACCGTCTATTTCGGCGACAATTTCGATGATGTAAACAATGCCACAGGGGGCACCGCTCAGCCCGGTACAACCTATACTCTCGACACCCTTGAAATGGGCAAGACCTACTACTGGCGGGTAGATGAGTTTGATGCCAAAACCACGCATAAAGGCGACATCTGGAGCTTTACTACCGGAGATGCCAGCATTGGAGGTATAAAAGGAGAATACTTCAATAACCTAACATTATCTGGTACGCCAATTCTTACTCGAATAGAACCTGGGATTGACTATATCTGGGGCGGCGAAGCACCAGGTCCGGGAGTCGATGCGCCTTTATACTCGGTTAGATGGACTGGCGTGCTAAACGTGCCATACACTGAGACCTACATATTCGACGCGAATGTATTTTCAGCAGTACGCCTGTGGGTTAATGACCAACCGATCATCGATAACTGGATGCCGCATCATATGGCTATCGAGTACCGGGGCGAGATTGAACTTGAGGTTGGAACTGTTCCGATAGTGATGGAAATATCTAATATTTCAGGTGGAGGATACGGCGGGGGCGACGTCATGCGGGCAAATCTGTTTTGGTCCAATCCCTCCTTAGAGAAGGAAATCATTCCGCAGACAGCATTGTTGCTGCCTGTCTGGGCCGCCCGCTCGAATCCACCTAACGCTGCCGTGGATGTATCGCAGACACCGATTCTTAGCTTCTCGCCAGGCGACTATGCCGATTCGCACCAGGTCTATTTCGGAACTGACGAAAATGCTGTACTCAATGCTACTACAGGCTCGCCTGAGGACAAAGGCACTAAGGACCTTGGCTCTGAGAGCTATGACCCCGGACAACTTGAGTTGGATACTACTTATTACTGGCGTGTTGATGAGGTCAATGACACCAACCCCAGCAGTCCGTGGACTGGTGCCGTCTGGAGCTTCAAGACCGCCAATTTCCCTGTCATAGATGATTTTGAGTACTACAATGACCTTGAGCCCGAGAATCCAGAGAGCAACAACATCTTTTACACGTGGATAGATGGATTCGAAGACCCGGCAAACGGTTCTCTCGTTGGTTATGAATTCCCTCCTTTTACCGAGCGAATTATCGTTCACGGTGGTAAACAGTCGATGCCGTTATACTACGACAACAGTGTTACGCACTCTGAGGCGGCCAAGACATTGGATTATCCGACTGACTGGACCGAGGGAGGTGTTACAACACTGACAATTTGGTTCTATGGCGACCCGGCCAATGCTGCTGAGAAATTGTATGTTGCTCTCAATGGCACAGCGATTGTTACTCACGATAATCCTAATGCTGCACAGGTAGCCATGTGGACCGAATGGATTATCGACCTGCAGGCCTTTGCAGACCAGGGCGTTGACCACGTTGACCTGACCAATGTCAATACGATTGCCATCGGTTTAGGCGACAAGAACAATCCGCAGCCTGGTGGTACAGGTACGATGTTCTTTGATGATATTGTTCTACATTAACCACCATCGGCACCATAAGCCGAGATTTGATTGACAATTAGGATGTAATAGATTCGGGGCTTATACCGAACGAATTCGGTATAGGCCCTTTTTAATGCCCCATTCGGGTCTTTTATTTAACTTCTTTTACAGGAAAGTCTTATGGAAAAGTATATTGAATTCGACCCGGATAGCAAGAAAACTGTAATATCTGGGCCGCCTTTTAAAGATCTGGAAATTTTCTCTTGACGACAAGGCAACTTTTCTTGTATAAATATAATGGTTGGAGTCTGTGGGTTTTGGATTCCAAAGTGTGAAGTATTTGTAGTTTTTCGATAGAGCAGGAGTTATTGCGTATTACGCAAGGCACAGGATTTTAACAGATTTGTGCTTTGCAAGTGAGTATTTTTTGCATCTCAAGTAACGACTAAATAGTGGATTTTTGATGGAAGGAGGTAATGGCAGCCCTAAGCAATTTCCGAATTTAGATTTTCAATTCTCGCAGGTACGTTTTTTTGATGCTTATTAAAGAAAAAGGATGTTTTGGTGTGTGGCCAAAGCATAATCCATAATTATTTTTACTCTTTTTGTTTGAAGGAGGAATATTATGTGGAGAAATACATCAATCCTCATTGTTATCGCGTCCATGTTGGTGTTTAGCGGTGCGGCGCAGGCGGCGCGCGACGTCACGGGCCCGCTGGACACTGTGGTGGGAGTCCCTAACGACGGCGTAACTACTGGTGGCAACGACAACGGTTGGCCACCTAACGAACTACCACCTTTTGCCGTTGACGACCAGATACTGACGAAGTATCTGCACTTCAAAGGTGGGAGAGAGCCCACGGGCATCCGGGTAACGCCCGTTGTCGGCGCGACCGTGGTTACCGGGCTGACCTTTACCACGGCCAACGACGCGGAACACCGCGACCCGGTTACATTTGAACTCTCCGGTTCTAATGAGAGCATCGAAGGGCCGTACACTTTGATTGCCAGTGGCGATATCGTCGATTTCGCCCAGGATACGGCGTGGCCACGGCGTACGAAGACCACGACGCCCATCCAGTTCCCCAACACGGTGTCATACAAGCACTACCAGGTAATGTTCCCAACGATTCGCGACCCAGCCGTCGAGCCCTACATGCAGATTGCCGAGGTGGAATTGCTGGAACTCACTCTCAAGGCCTCTGACCCAGCCCCGGCTGACCGTGCTGTACACGAGGATACCTGGGCGAACCTTGCCTGGATAGCGGGAGCCTGGGCTGTCTCGCACGATGTGTACTTCGGCGAGAATTATTATGACGTGGATAATGGAATCGGTGATACCTTCAAGGGCAACCAGACCGCAAACTTCCTGATCGTCGGCTTCCCCGGTTTTGCCCTTCCGGAAGGCCTTACTCCTGGCTCGACTTATTACTGGCGAGTCGACGAGGTCAATGACGCCAACCCGGACAGTCCATGGAGAGGCGACCTCTGGAGCTTTACGGTTCCCCCCAAGAATGCCTGGAAGCCCTATCCGCCTAATGGCGCCAAATTTATAGACCTGGATGCCGACCTTACCTGGAACCCAGGTTGGGGTGCGAAAATGCACACCGTCTATTTCGGCGACAATTTCGACGATGTGAACAATGCCGCTGGCGGTACACCCCAGGTATCTGCAACCTATACTCTCGAAACCCTTGAGTTGGACAAGACTTTCTACTGGCGTGTCGATGAGTTCGATGCCATCACCACGCATAAAGGCGATGTCTGGAGCTTCACGACCGCCGGCGGCGGGGGCGGTATCAAGGGCGAGTACTTCAACAACGATAGCGTGAGTGGAAAACCGGCCCTGACGCGCATCGACCCGGAGGTCAACTTCAGTTTTGGTAGTGCGAGTCCGGGGGCTCCGATCAGAGATAGTGGTTGGTCGGCCCGCTGGACGGCGGACCTCGAAATCCTTTTATCCGACACGTATACATTCAGTGTCAGAAGCGAGGGTGGCACCAGGCTGTGGATCGACGGCAAGCAGGTCATTAACATGTGGGTGTCCTGGGTCCCCACCGAGTACGCCTCCATGCCGATGGATCTGGAAAGTGGCACCCATTCGCTGCGGTTAGAGTACTACCACTACTCCGGCGGCGTGCAGGAGTTGTACTGGTCGACGCCGACAATGCCCAAGGAGATCATTACGGCAGGCCCATTGCAACCACCGCTGAGAGCCGGCAGCCCGAATCCGCCCAATGGTGCCGTGGATGTAAAGCAAACACCGATTCTTAGCTGGTTGCCAGGCGACCAGGCTGCTTCGCATCAGGTCTATTTCGGCACTGACGAAAATGCTGTAATCAACGCTGCTGCAGGCTCGCCTGAGGACAAAGGCACTAAGGACCTTGGTTCAGAGAGTTATGACCCCGGACAGCTTGATTGGGATACCACCTATTACTGGCGCGTTGATGAGGTCAATGATACCAACCCCGGCAGTCCGTGGACTGGCGCCGTCCTAAGTCTTAAGACCGCCAACTTCCCTGTTATAGAAGATTTTGAGTACTACAATGACCTTGAGCCCGATAATCCAGAGAGCAACAACATCTTTTACACGTGGTTAGATGGATTCGATGACCCGTCAAACGGTTCTCTCGTCGGTTATGAATTTCCTCCTTTTACCGAGCGAACTACTGTTCATGGTGGTAAACAGTCGATGCCGTTATACTACGACAACAGTGTTACGCACTCTGAGGCGGAACTGACCTTGGATTATCCGACTGACTGGACCGAGGGAGGTGTCACAACGCTGACGATTTGGTTCTATGGCGACCCGGACAATGCTGCTGAGCAATTGTATGTTGCTCTCAATGGCAGCGCAGTGGTCACCAATAATAATCCTGATGCAGCCCAGATAGCCATGTGGACTGAATGGATTATCGACCTGAAGGCATTTGCAGACCAGGGCGTTGACCTGACCAACGTCAATACCATTGCCCTTGGTTTAGGCGACAAGAACAACCCGCAGCCTGGCGGTACAGGTACGATGTACTTCGATGATATTGCTCTACATTAGCCACCATCGGCACCATAAGCCGAGTTTTGGCTGACGGTTAGGTGCGTGGTTGATATAGTAGATTCGCATCAATTCGGGGCCTATAGTGATTGATTCGCTATAGGCCCCTTTCAGTTAATTATTGATTTATATCTCTTTTTCTCGTGGATAGAAGTATCAAGTTCCTTAATCCCTGAGTGTCTCTGGCGGCGAGCCATCGCTGCTCGAATTGCTTTTCCTGGGCAATCTGAGCTATGGCCATCAGGGCCCGCAGGTGGTAATTACGCTCGTCTTTGCTGCCGGCCAGAACGAACATTATCCTGACCGGGTCCGGAGCGTGCGGGAAGTCGATGCCGTCACGGGCACGGACAAGCAGAATATCGAATTTGTTTTCGCCTTCCACTACTATATGCGGTATAGCAAAGCCCGGCTGAACCACCGTGCCGCCCTCAGCTTCACGATGGAGAAATTTCTCGAAAAGCACGTACTCGTTTGTCCCCAACCTCTCGGCTAAAATGGTTGAGACCTGCCGAAAGATTTTTTCGGCGTCTTCTTCTCCCTGAATATCCAGGATTTCACATTCTCTTATAAGCTGGTCAAATCTGTCCTCGATTATATTGTCCCGTTCGAGCAGAATATCCCGAAGCTCATTCTCGAGGGTAACGGTTTTAAGCGCTCTGTCGGTAACTCGTTCTACCACGTGCATTACCGCCGATGCTCTGCTGACCCGCCTGTAAACATATAGCCAGAACCAGCCGGCGCTCAAACCGACAAAGCCGGCAGTAATCAGTAACGGCACCAATCCCATATCTATTATCAAAGTACCATAAATAAAGACAGCAAAGATATGAATATAGGGATACAAAGGCGACCTAAACTTCGGACGGTAGCTTTGTATCCTGCTCTCGCGCATTATAATCACACTGGCGTTGACAAGAATGAAAAGTATTATCATCAAGGTAGAAGCAGTTTTGACCAGCACTTCAATATCAAGAAAGACAATGGCCGCAATCATAAATAGGCCTGTAAACATGATACTGATGTGAGGTGTTTTGAATCGCTCGTTAACACGGGCTAAGAGTGGTGGCAGTAACTGGTCTCTGCTCATAGCCATAGGGTACCGGGACGCAGCGAGTATTCCGCCATTCGCAGTTGTTACAAAAGCAGCGATGGCAGCAACGCTGAGCAGTACAAATCCAAACGCCCCCATAAATTTACTCGCCGCCAGTGATATGGGAAGCAGGTTACCAGCCAGCTCCCGGCCCTCTACAACTCCGACAGTAATTATGATTACACCAATGTAAAACAACGTTACGATAAACCAGGCCAGTATCATCCCCAAAGGCAGATTTTTGCCGGGATGTTTTACTTCTTCTGCAATACTGGCGACTTTGGTCAGGCCTCCGAAGCTTATAAAAACCAGGCCCGCAGTTGCAAACACCGCTGCCCAACCCTTTTCCAGAAATCCTCTATATCGGACAGCTTCAACAGACCCGGCGCCAAAGAGTACAAACAAAGTCAGTATCGTCAGTAATATCACAACCAGCAAAACCTGAAATCTGCTTGTGTGTTTGACGCTTACTATATTAAGCGCCGTAAAGCTAAGGCAGCAGGCTACAGCTATTGCTTTGAGATGCCATGGCTCAAGCTGCGCCGGAAAGAGCATTTGAAGTACAACCTCGACAAGAACTGCCATTCCGACCACGGCAAAGGCGCTTTTAAGGGCTAATGAAAACCAGCCAGCCAATCCGCTGAACAGACCCCAAATCGGGCCTAAACTCCGTTCGATATAAAAATATGTCCCACCCGCTCTCGGCATCGCCGTGGACAGCTCCGCTTTACTGAGGACACTGGGAATTATCAAAATCGATGCAAAAAGATAAGATAAGACTACTGCGGGGCCGGCCTTTGTAAAAGCTATGGCAGGTAAAACAAACAAGCCTGAGCTTATCATTGCCCCTGCCGCTATGGCAAATACTTCAAGGGCACCAAGCTGTTTCCTGAGATGAGCCACCTTAAAACATCCCTGTTATTGCTCGTATCTTATAAAGTCATGCAAATATGCCTAACCTCCCTTTTGCATAAGCCTTTTGTAACTTATACAAAACAGAGCATTAGAGTAAAAGTAACTTACGCTTTTATTCCGCATTATACCAGCAAGGCTTAGTTTTCAACAGAAATACTAATTCAATAGACAAAGCCTTTCACATTTTCTATTATAACCCGAAAATTCGACTTATAGTATAGTCTCAACGTGTGGATTAAATGCAGAAAAAGCAAATAGAGATCTCTTCTATGAGTAAACAGTCCATACAAAGACGTATGAAAGGAACCAAAATGAAAAAACAAACAAGGAGAGAATTTTTGAAAAAACTTGGATTCATGGCGGGCTCCGCGTCAGCATTATCAATATTACAAAGCCGTAATAGCATCGGTCAGATAGCAGGGACTGAAAGAAAACAGCCGAACATCATATTTATTATGACGGACGACCACGCCTCGCACGCGATGAGCTGTTACGAAAGCAAAATCAATAAAACACCGAACCTCGACAGGATTGCAAAAGAGGGCATGCTCTTCAAAAACAGCTTTTGTACCAATTCAATCTGTGCCCCCTGCCGAGCGGTAATCCTGACCGGCAAATACAGTCACATCAATGGCGTTATCGATAATCGGCTGAAGTTTGATGGTAGCCAGCAGACCTTCCCTAAACTGCTGCAAAATGTTGGTTACGAAACCGCTATAATCGGCAAATGGCACCTCAAAACCGACCCGACCGGCTTTGATTACTGGAATGTCCTGCCCGGACAAGGAACCTACTACAACCCGATTTTGCTCGAGATGGGCCAGCGGAAAAAATATACCGGCTACACCACTGACATTATTACCTACCACGCCCTTAAGTGGCTTAAAGAACGCACCGGCAACAAACCATTCTGCCTAATGTATCACCACAAGGCACCGCACCGCCAGTGGGAACCTGGTCCCAAATATCTGACGATGTACGATGATGTTAAGATTCCGGAGCCGGAAAACCTTTTCGACGACTACTCCAACCGCGGAAGAGCCGCTAAGGAACAGGATATGAGCATCGAAAAGACGATGAACGACAGGGACCTGAAACTCGTGCCGCCGAAGAACCTTACACCTGAACAGAAAAAGCTCTGGGATGCTGCATACGAACCTAAAAACGAAGCCTTCCGCAAGGCAAACCTCAAGGGCAAAGACCTGGTCCGCTGGAAATATCAAAGATACATCAAAGACTACCTGCGATGTATCGCCTCAGTTGACGAAAATGTTGGTCGGCTGCTAGATTATCTCGACGAAACAGGCCTGACTAAAAATACCGTCGTGGTCTATACTTCCGACCAGGGCTTTTACTTGGGCGACCACGGCTGGTTCGATAAGCGATTTATGTACGAGGAATCGCTGCGTATGCCATTGCTGATACGGTATCCGAAGGAAGTCAAAGCCGGCTCGATAAACGACGACATCGTCTTGAACCTGGATTTTGGCGAGACGTTTTTGGACTTCGCGGGTGTACCAAAACCGCCCGATATGCAGGGCCGTTCCATTCGCAACATACTCCAGGGCAAAACAACTAAGGATTGGCGCACGTCAATGTACTACCACTACTACGAGTACCCGGCCGTGCACAACGTTAAACGGCACTATGGTGTACGGACTAAACGTCACAAGCTGATACATTTCTACCATGATATCGACGAGTGGGAGCTGTATGACCTGAAAAAAGACCCGAAAGAAATGAAGAACGTCTATAACGACCCGGTATATGCCGATGTTGTCAAGAAGCTAAAAGCCGAACTAAAACGGCTGCGCAAAGAATATAAAGACACTACCGGCACTCCTGTATAAAAACGAACCGTTGACTCTCATCAAAGGAACCTCAGCGGCGAATCGTAGATGCATACAGCACGAATGTACGGCCAAAAAACTTCTACAAGAGTTTATTCTTCCAGCAGCTCGCCGGTCGCCTTGTTCCACCGTATGGTGCGGACATTCATACGGTGTTCTTTGCCGTGGCAGTCAGTGCAGTATTGCTTTTGACCGGTGGACTTATCAAAGACAGTTTCAGCTCCGGCCAAAAGCGACGCGTGGTCGCTCACATGCTTGATTTTGCCTCTCGGATGGCACATCATACAGGTCGGATTGATTTTTGCCTTGGGCTTACTTTCTTGAAACAATCTTTGAGATAATCCCTCGATTTGGCCAGATTGCTCGCCATCTCATCCGGTTCCGGGTGCCCGTGCATAAAGGGATTAACATATCTTCGATACCGAATATCTGCCAGGGCCTCTATCCAGGGCGTCATGTCCGTCGGGCCGACGCCCGGAAGCTGCTCTGGGCCCGGGTAGTGCTGCCACGCGTAGAAGAAGAAAAGCTGCTTACCACAGATGCCTATCGCCTCCGGAACAGAAGCCTTGAGCGTCTGGATGTGATACGGTGCTAATGCAATACCCAACCTCGGTGATGTATTCATATCGACGAAAGCCTTAAATGAATCCATCTCGCAAAGCAGCGCGTTGCCGTGGTTTTCGATGGCTAAGTATGAGTTATGCTGCTCGGCTAATTCGACCAGGGGCTTTAGCTCTTCGATAAATTTGCGCATCCTAACGGCCAGCTCCTCAGGCTTGCAGGGTGGGGCACTGCCTTGAACAGCCACCCCCCCGCCGGCCTTGCCTAACAGCTCTGCATAACTCGCGTAGCCTCCCTGATAGACCGAAAACGCGAACAGTTTAAGTTTATGCTCAGCCAACAGTTCTTTCAGGCCGTCCGGACCCAGACGTTTGGCCACATCGTCGAGGTGAGGACAGCCCTCGTGGGCCGACCAGATGTCGATAGCCTCGAAACCCAGCTTCGCGATCCGCTCACAGGCCTGTTCGATGGGCATCTGCATGAAATGTATTGATGAGGTTGACAGATGCATCCGCCACTTTTCCCCCCCGGCACCAATTCTCTCAAGGCCGGTAGAAGACGATGCTGTAATTCCGGCTACTGCACCCACACCCACAAATTCTAAGAAGTCACGTCGATTCAGGTTTTCGTCCATTGCTAAACTCATTCGTAGTTAGGCTTTGTCTGAACTTTAACATATCCTCCTCTATTTGTCAAATCTTATTCCAATCCTTGTCCCCGAACGTAGGGGCAACCCCATGTGGTTGCCCTGATGCTTTGTTATTACCAGGGATAGAAAAGGTAGGGTGTGCACAGCACACCGTTTTCCCCTACCGGGGATCGGGGGTTTACTCTAATAGGGTCATCGCGGCGCCTGTTTAGCCCCCCAACCCCGAAGGGCGTTGGGGGGTCCGTCCCGAAAGCGCCATACGTCATCACATACCCAACAACACAACGGCCATAATACCCGTCACATAATCTATCGCGGATTACGCACATTTCACAGAATAAATAATCAATCGAATTGCCTGCATTTCGACATTCCAAATTCCTTCTTCGATATTCGATATTTCTTCTCTCCACCCTGATACCCTGCTCTCCTGATAACCTCCACCCTGATACCCTGCTGTCCTGATAACCTGATACCCTGATATCCTGCTACCCTGATAACCTAATTAACCACTCACTAATTCCTCAATTAACCAAAAAACCCTTTGCCTTTACCATTCTTCTGTGTTATTTTATTTCCCTAAAAGCGTAAGGCACCAACGAGCGGAAACAAAACGACATACGCGATACACAATACGAATTTTCAAACAGAGCCGTGACATTAATGGAGCGGTAACAAAACAAAAGATACAAAATTCGAGCTAATGCAGCAAGTAATTTGGTAACAAAGATTGTTATATTTTATTATGTTAGGCAGGAAATATCGCTGAGAACATTATGCAGTGCATTGTCCTTGATACCAACATAATCATCTCCTTTCCGCAGATTCTCTCGAAGAGACTTACCGATGTTCGATTGGTAATCCCGTTCGAGATCCAACAGGAGATCATGCGTGTCGGGTCATTTGGGCCGGGGTCTCGAACTGACCTGCTGTCGGGGTTGTACCGCGCTGCAGTCGAGGAAGGAATCGTCGATATCGAGCCACCTTCAACTCTGGTTGAGGCAATGTTTGAGGTGATGCGTGAACACCAGATGTCAGATGGTGACGTTGGCGTTCTTGCTACTGCCTTGGACCTGAAGAAAGAGGGTAAAGATGTTCGAATCGCGACAGAAGACATACCCCTACGTCGCGTAGCCGAAAAGAAGAACATTGCGGTCTTGAGGTTGGAGGACATTAAAGCAATGGCGATAACGGGCACGACTGTGGCAAGGCTCGATGTTCAGGCGCGCACAATATCTCGTGCTCAGACACGTGGCCTCATTATCGGGTTTTGCGTTGGTGCATTGGTGTCAGGACTTGTCTTTCTTGTTTGGCACTTCTTCCGTGACCTTGCCCGAACGGTTCCTGTGTGGGGTACTCTCATCGGCATCGCACTTGCTAGTGCGGCACTATTTTGGTGTCGGGGACGGTTGAGATTCGCCTACGGAATTGCCGAGACCGTTGTTGGCTTTGCCATTGCGGCAAAGGTATTCTGGCCATCTTTCGAATACGCAGGTCTCGACGCTTGGTCATTTCTTCAAATCCTTGGTGGAGTATATGTGATGGTCCGTGGACAGGACAACATAGGTAGGTCGCTGAAGGGAACTCGATTTCATGCATTTTGGATAAAGTACTCGGGAGACATGACTAACTGAGACCAACAAAACTGAGCATTTATTATTATTTATGTTTACGCTCATTAGGATAATGGCATTATAAAATCAGTTCAAAGCTTGTTGTATATTATTATGTTAGGTTTCAAGATGAACGAAGACCTTATAGAACGATTCCACCAGAGGGCACTTCAGGTTTACGAAGAAGGTAAACGCGCAACCGGCTACCGCGGCACGCGGTACTTACAAAAGGTGCGTAAAGACGGTGGTCTTAAAGCAGCAAAGTCGTGGCTGAAGCGACGTGGCAAGAATGACGCCCCCACTGGCGGATTCTTGAAGCTCGTGGACTTCGGACGGTTGGATGTCTCGCTCGAGGCTCAAGTCATCCAGGAGCCGTGGGCAAGTCTGTTCACACAGGAAGAGCTTGCAGTCGCAAGAGATAGACTCGCGCGCCATGGGTATTTTGAGACGCAAACACTCGTGGACGCAGTGGACAAATTTGACCTCAACTCTATAGCAGCAGAACTAAATACGAGGGCCCGAACGCATCCAATCGGTATGCTTCAGGATATCCGAACCAATCTAAAGCAACTGTCGCACCGACCTGGGCAGGATATTTTCAGTTCTCAGACCATTCATGATGACTGGGCCTTTCACCACGGTGGGCGATCCGAACTTCAGTTCAACATTGGCGTTGAGAATGTCGCCGGGGTGGCTGAACTCAGGCATGGTGTGGCTTTTTCGTTTGAAACAAGTCGTACCTTGCCTTCGATTAACGTCTTGATCCCTAAGGTCCGTCTCTTCAATGACTTCATACGGCTATACCCAGAGCTATACTGCGATATGCAGATGTGGCACTACCAAAAAAAAGGACGCAGTGTCAATTACATGCCCATACCTATTCCCCCTGAGCATGTGAAGGAGGGGATTTTCGTGTTTCTTGGAAAATGTCAGCCAATCGATCAAATTGACCATGAGAAGATTCTTCGTGATTTCGATCGGCTTTTGCCGCTTTATCGGTATGTCGAGAGCGGCGGAGATGTGCAACCCATTTCGGCTCCTACCGAATCGGAATTCGTATTTCGCTCAGGTCGTTCGATAAAGGCATTATCCGCCAATGCGACTCACGTGCAGAAGCAACTGGACATCACGCTGCGCCACAACGAATTACAGGAGGCGCTACACAGTCGGCTTGTGTCAGCGTTCGGAGTCGATAATGTCGTCCGTGAACTTGCTAGTGGCGTCGGAACTTTCATAGATGTTGGAGTTCGGCGACCTAACGGCTACTGGTTTTATGAGATTAAGACCACTCACTCACCACGTGCTTGTATACGAGAGGCGATTGGACAGTTGTTAGAGTATTCATTTTGGCCAGGTGCTCAGGAAGCAACTCGCTTAGTGGTTGTCGGGGAAACAGCGTGTGACCATGACGGTCAAGAGTACCTGCGCATTCTCAAGGAGCGCTTCTCACTTCCAATCGACTATGAACAGATTGTTCTTTGAATGGGAGACACTAAGGACAGTCATTTATTTCTCGCGAGAAGACGCAAAAACGTTGAATCTCCCTAATATATACCCGCCTTCGCGGAGATGACAAAAAAAAGTGCTTTTTTTGTCATTTTTTTGTTGACTATGTTTGAAGTTATGTTAAAATACAATTATGTTTGCCAGCAGGCTAACATAAACCGCCAGTAGGCGAAAGATAGCGGAGAACCGAACGTTTTCGTATCAGCAGATACACGCCAAAAACCCCTTTTGGAACATTCAGACATTTGTATTTAGAATTTGTTTAGGATTTAGTGCTAAGAATTTCGGATTTCAGACTACCAGGTAACTACTTATGCAACAAAAACTTATCATCTATCGTCTGTATTCTGTCTGCTGTCTTCAGTCTGTTATCTTTTGTCTTGAGTCTTGTGTCTGTTGTCTGTGGTCTGCCAACGGCCCCTCTACAAATGTAGAGGATTCTCTACAAATCAACCTTTTTATGCAAAACAAACCCAATTTCCGAAAGGCCAAAATGAACGTAAATATATTTAATATAAAAGATTATCAAAATTTCATCCCACTGGCCGGATATAAAAACAAACCCAATTCAAACCCAAACAAACCCAATCTCCGAAAAGCCAAAATGAATGTAAACTTAACTTTAACAAATGGTTACAGAAAAAAAGATGATTTTACAGTCCGAATAAACAAACCCAATTTCTTCAAATGCCAAAATGAACGTAAACTTAACTTTAACAAAGGATTATATAAAAAACGATTGTTTAGCAGCCCAAAAAACAAACCCAATTCAAACCCAATCAAACCCAATTTTCTCCTTGACCCTAACATTAAAGAGCTTATAGTTTTCTTTTACACAGATGTTATAATCAGGAACAGTCTCAAAAGATTATCATACAGAAAGGATACTAAGATGAGTGGTAACAAACAGTCAAAAACCTCCATCAACAATCGTATTAGCCGTCGCAGCATGCTCCAAATAGCTGCCGGCACCGGCGCTGCGGCTCTTGGCCTCGGCTCTTGCGCCACTTTAGACACATCCACCAAACAACGCGCCATCGAGGGCCGCATCAATCATTCCATTGTTTATTGGTGTTTCGAGAAGCACTGGGACATCGAGCAGACCTGCAAGGTAGCCAGGAATCTTGGCTGCAAAAGCGTCGAACTGGTCGAACCCAGGTACTGGCCCACCCTCCGGAAGTATGGTCTCGTCTGCGCTATCACGGGCAGCCACGGGTTTGAAAAGGGAATGAACAACCCGGAGTATCACGATATGTGCCTGAAGGAGCTCCAGAATTCCATCGACGCCTGCCACGAATATGGCTTCCCCAACGTAATCACGTTCACCGGTTTTCGCGAGAACATTCCGGACGATGAGGGCATTACAAACTGCGTCAACGGTTACAAGAGGATAATACGCTACGCCGAGAGCAAGAAGGTCAATCTCTGCCTGGAGATTCTCAACAGCCGGGTGGCTATCGAGATGCAGGGCCATCCCGGCTACCAGGGCGACCACACCGACTACTGCATGGAAATCATCAAGAAGGTCGGCTCGCCCAGGATGAAACTGCTGTTTGACATCTACCACGTGCAGGTTATGGACGGCGACATCATCGCTCGCATTCGGCAGTACAAGGACTACATCGGCCACTACCACACCGCAGGCAACCCGGGCCGTTGTGAAATCGGCGACAAACAGGAAATCAACTACAAGCCAATTATGGAAGAGATTGTTCGCACCGGGTATCTGGGCTACGTCGGCCAGGAGTTCATCCCGACCGGCAATCCCTACAGGTCTCTCAAAGAGGCCGTCATCCTGTGTGATGTGTAGTCTGTAAATAGTGATTCTGCTCCCCTGAAAATACGTAAAAATTGTCATTCTGAGTGAAGCGCAGCGAAGTGAAGAATCTCTTCCTCGCCAAAAATCAAGGTCTCTTCACTCACCCACGATAGGTGGCAGACTCAAGCGAGTTCCGAAAACTTGTCTCCGCGAAAGCGGGGAACTGGACGAGCTTGGGGATGGCTTGCAGCAACTACCAGTAGCCACCATGCATTTATCGTGTTACAGACCAATAGTGATTCGCGGCTCGATTCACTACCTAACAGTTAAATCCGGATTATCAGGCCCAAAATGCTTGAGCAAAACGATTGGGTCGGTCTTGGAGGGATTCGTGATTTTCACCCCCTCTTTGGCCGCCTGCTCGCTGACAAAGTATTCGTCATGGGTCAGTTGCCCGTACCTAATAAGCGCAGGAGTCTCTATATCCCATAGTCCCATTGTGCCGTGACCCTGCATCGTAATAAAGCCATAGGCGGCATTGTCCTTGATAGTTACCGTTCGACCCGGCAAAACCGTAAGCTCTTTGGCGCTGAAGGCCTTTGATTTATAGCATATCCAATTCTCGATATAACCCTCAGCCTTCATCTCTTTTGCCGGCCGGACTGGTTTGGGACGCATAAACCGGTTCGCAGCAAAATTGGGGTCAACATTGAGCTCCCAGTCGATGACACTTAGAAGCCAATCCACGTCCCCCATCTTGTCTTTGGGGGTATCCTTCCAGAGCAGTTCCTTTGGCACGACCTGGTCGTGGGTGATGTTCTCGTACATCGCAAAGACGTCCGAAGCCTTCTGGGGCTCGTATGTACATAGGCTCCCCGGTGCATGTAGGACGCCGGGCGGAACATCCCAGCCGGTGCCGACCTCGAGTCGATAAGCTGCCGAAAGACTTGTGATAGCGTTGTCTCTACCCTCCGCAGCGTCCTGAAGGGCCTTGCGAACCTGGTCCTTCGTAACGCCGGGGTTGAGGCCAAAGAAAGTATAAGGGAAATCGCCTCCGTGGTTGTTCGCCTGCGGCGAAAAATAATAGGCTTCCGGCTTACCTAACTGTCCGGTTAATTTTGCTTGCTCGTCGCGATGATGAATATGGTGGGGCAAAGCACCTTTATTGTCGAAGAACTTGGAGTACATCGGCCATCGCTGGTGTTCGTTCCAAAGTCTATCGCCGATGATTTCGCCCTTGAGTTCATCAATCGCATCTTTGAGAAGGACTTGTTCCGTCTTTCCATTATCCTCAAAGACAATGAAACTCAAGCCCTCGTTCGGCGAGGTTAAAGGGCCGTTATCCGCCGGCGTAGTCGATGAAAACCAGCGCTCATCAATGCCCCCGCGCTCACCGCCCAACGCATAATAATCATCCGGATGCAGCTTGATCCGCCGACCCGGCACACAAAAAGAACGCGGCACCCAGTTCGGTGCCAGCCGAACGATTCCTTTTCCCTGTTCAAATGCTTTGTTCACAATAGAATTAGCAGACATAAATTCTCCTTATTTTACAATTCAGAAGTCAGATTGACAGATACTCATGATCTCTGTCTTCTGTCCTCTGTCTTCTGTCCTCTGTTTTCTGTCCTCTGTCCTCTGTCTTCTGTCCTCTGTTTTCTGTCCTCTGTCCTCTGTCTTCTGTCCGTGTTCCTGCGCTCATGCTTTTTTCACTGTTTCCCATTTTTTATTCTTCGCTGACGTCAGCACCGCGTCACAGACATACTGTGTCGCAAGGGCTTCGCGGAAGTCCGGCGATGTCGACTTACCCTCGGCTAAGTTCTGCAAAAATTCAGCCACCTGGTGGACGAACGAGTGCTCGTAGCCAATCTGCAGACCCGGGACCCACCATTTATCCATATACGGCATATCGCTGTCTGTAACGTGAATCGAACGCCAGCCTCGCACGATTGATTCGTCGCCGTGGTCGAAGTAGCTGAGACGATGCAGGTCATGCAGGTCCCAGGCGATGGAGGCCTTTTCTCCATTTATCTCGAAGGTATAAAGGGCCTTGTGGCCACGCGCGTAGCGGGTGGACTCGAAGTTGCCTAACGAGCCGTTGTCAAAGTGGCAAAGGAAAGTGCAAGCGTCATCGATACCCACTGGCTCGACCTTCCCTGTTTCAGCATGCATGCGTTCTTTGATAAAGGTCTCTGTCATGGCACACACGTCCGTAATGGACCCATTTTGCCACATAGCCGTGTCTATACAGTGGGCCAGAAGGTCGCCGATTACGCCTGAGCCGGCTGCCTTGATGTCCAGCCGCCATGTGGCCATCCCGCCCTGCGGCACCTTTGCCGAGATAGTCCAGTCCTGCAGGAAATTAGCTCGATAGTGAAAAATCTTCCCCAGCCGACCTTCGTCGATGAGCTGCTTGGCCAATGTCACGGCGGGCACCCGGCGATAGTTGAATGAAACAAGGTTGGCTACTCCTGCCTTCTCAATTGCTTCGACCATCGTCTCGGCCTGTGCCGCGTTGAGCGCCAGGGGCTTTTCGCAGATTATATTCTTACCTGCCTTTGCCGCAGCGATTGCGATTTCGGCGTGCATATTATTAGGCACACAAATGTCAACCTGGTCGATGTTGTCGTCCTCGATAACCTTGCGCCAGTCGGTGGTGTAAGACTTGTAGCCCCACTGATCGGCGAAGTCTTTGGCTACATTCTCCTCCAACCCGCAGACTACCTGCAAAACCGGCTTATAAGGCACATCAAAAAAATGATTAACCTGGCTGTAGGCGTTAGAGTGTGTCCGGCCCATAAAGCCGTATCCAATCAGTCCAATATTAAGTTTTTTAGTCATTGTATTGATTCCTTATTCAAGTTCTTAGGTTAGAAAAAGCATATATTAAGCACCAATTCCGAATTCACAACTAAGACGTCCACCCGTGCGCCGCCCGCACTTTGAGCATCACATCGAGGATCGCGTTCCACGTATCCTGTGTTTCGAGAATCGCGTTGGAGAACATGCACCCGTCCCAGCAGATGTGCTCGATGCCGCGCGCCGCGGCGTCCTTAAGCCAGTAGCCCGCGCAGCGGACGATGTCGAGCTTGCCGTTGGGGTCGTCGGCCGGGCAGTGCTTACCCGTCTTGTCGTGTGAACCAGCGCCGTGCACTTCGCCGTCGTTCTGCGCCACGTGGAAGTCGATCGTCCAGGGCCGCAGCTTATCGACCATCGTTTCGTAGGCGGCGTAGAACTCCTCGTCTGAATAGCCGGGCTGCAACAGTGCATGTTCCGGTGCATTGTAGCCCATCAAAAACAGGTATGTGTGGGCCATATCAGCCTGGAAGCCAAGCGCCTCCGGCATTCCGACAGCTTCCAAGAGATCAAGCGTGTCCTTCCAACTGTGCAGGCCGGCCCAGCAGATTTCGCCCTCGGCAGCGAGGCGTTCGCCGTGGTCGGCGGCGATTTTGGCCGCTTCGCGGAACGTCTCTGCGATTTTAGCGGTGTTTGTCTTTGGGTCTTCACGCCATTTCTCGACGCCGAACTCCGCCGAGTCGATCCGGATCACGCCGTACTTGCGCACGCCATGCCCGTTGAACACGCCGGCGATGCGGCACGCCATCCGCACGGCGTCGAGGAATTTCTCGCGAGCCGCTGCATCCCCCATCGCCGAATCGCCGATCGTGCCGGGCCAAACCGGGGCGACAAGCGAGCCGACATTAAAACCGTACCCCTGAATCAGGTCGGCGATCTTCTTCAGTTCGTCGTCGCTGGCGTTAGGGTCGGTGTGCGGCAGGAAAAGGAAGTAGTCAATCCCGTCGAACTTCTGGCCGTTCACCTCCGCACCGGCGGTCAATTCGAGCATCCGTTCGAGACTGATTGGTGGCTCCTGGCCCGGTTCATTTCCTTTGCCGACCAGCCCGGGCCACATGGCATTGTGAAGTCTGGGGAGGGTATCCGAACTCATCTTTAGCTCCTTTCTGGTTCTGTAGCGTTCATGATAGCTATTACCTTGCCTTCTCGTGGGCCAACTCGACCGCGCCGCCTGAGAAGCATTTCCTTCTGGGCTGTCTGGCGGCTACCCTCGAGGGCAAATACTTTGCCGCCCGAATAGACTTCCGGGCCTTGCAGAATAACATTTTGCAATTATTTGTGAAGAATACAAGAATATTTTTAGAGATTTCCTAAGGTATTCGGAGCCCACACACGCCAGACCCGAAATGAGCGAAACAAACCGCAGGTGTACTGTTAACTAACCAAGAATAATATCGTCCAACCCGCGCTTCGGCACGTGGTGTTTACCGTCGCTGTCGCGCCAGTACTTGATATCACCGGCAGCGTCGAGGGCCTCAATTACAACCTGCTCTTTAGGTTTACCAAGAGCCAGGACAAGAAGTATCTCGTAACGGGACGTTATATCCAAAGCTTTGCTGAGCTTCTGCCTCTGCACTGTGCCAATCATGCAGCCACCCAGACCTTTCTCTGCTGCACCTAAGAGAATGCTTTGGGCAGCTATTCCATGGTCACAGCCAAAAGACTGACTTATCTGGGTATCGCCAAGTATGATTATGTAGGCAGATGGTCTCTCGCCTTCGCACGGGCCCGGCCAATCTTTGAGATAGTCGGCCCAGCCAAGATGCGGAAATATCAAACCGTTCTTTTGAGGCTCGAAAGAAAGGATATATTTTAGTGGCTGCAAATTAGCTGCGGACGCTGATAGTCTCGCAAGGTCAACAAGCTCTCGCAACATCTCGTGTTCCACAGCAGCTTCCTGGTGAAAACGCCTATAGGTCCTATTCTGCATGACTAAATCTCTTATCATCATAATCTCACCTGTTGAAACGATGCTTTTATTTGTCTTGCTGCTGAATAGTTACGTCGAGCATCTGGTTTTCAGAGAGGACCAGCTTTTTCTTCAGGGTAATCTCAAGCCGGCCGTCTTTAAGCGTAAAATCGTTTTTAACGGGTCTGCCTGCCGCTGTTACAGAAACCTTCACCGACCGGAAATTATCAGGAACGGCAAAGGCAAGAGATTTCACACTCAATTGTCCCCATCGCAGCTCGATTCGTTCGCGTTGTATTTTGCTGTCTCGTTTTTGCAGAAACAATCCCCAGCCCTCGGCGGCTGTGAAGGCGGCGCGGAAGTTCTCAGGCGTTATCCTTGGCGCAAAGCCCAGATGTCCCTTAGGCCCGTGGTATTCATAGCCTGCAAGGGCCGTATAGACACCCCAGCTCGCCATTGCCCGAGCGTAGTGGTCGCCGCACTCAACCTCATTAAACGGATTATGTTTGGCCGGATGATAGCGCGCATGAATGCCGCGGCAAATTGCAAGTGCCTCGTCAACCATACCTTCCCAGACCATATGACCGGCCACCTGATACTCGATGCCCGTCCAAACCTCACTCCTGTAGCGAACACCCTCTGTGAGGTACGGACTCTTGGGCCAGGTACAGGTAAACAGTCCCGCCTCACCCGGCTCGGCAAACCAGCGCTCCGGTTCGTGCTCAGCATTGTATGGCCCAGTATCCGGCGCCCAGTTATACTTCCAGACAGACTGCAGTGCCTTTTTGACATATTCCGGCGGATAGATGTAGCCTAAGCCGAGCTGATGTGCCCAGCCCTGGCCGAAAAGCTGGTCCGACAGGCACCCTTTTGCATACTGATGTTTAGGATGCTTCTTAAGGTCAACAAGCTGAATAAAGTACTCGCCGTCCCAGAGACGCTCAACGCTCAGTCGGCTACCGCTTTCGAATATCTTCCGGCAGCGTTTGGCGAACCGCTCGTCGTCCATATCTTTTGCCATTTCTTCGCCGGCGCGAAGCGCAGCTAAATACAGCGAGCCGACAAACGTATTGGGGCCCTCGAAGTTGATGTCGTATGTATTATGCTGACTGTTCTCGATAAGGCCGTCATCATTGCCATCCTGGGCGATGGAATACTCCAAGGCCTTTTTAATGCGCGGCCAATTGCGCTTTAGAAATGCATTGTCGGCGGACATCTGGTGCTCACGATAGGCTTTGAGTACTGTACCGCATTGTCCATCAGCGGCGTAAGCGCGGTTGCTTCGGAATCCAACCAGGCCGCTCTCGGAGTCGAATCCCTCACCAAAGTCCTGCATTTCCCTGACGCTGCGCTCAAGCTCTGGGAAAAGACGTGCCGGGGCATGGGCATAGTTCCACACATGGGTACAGGTGCCGGGGCAACTACCGACGCCCTCCCACGCCCAGAACCGGCCGTTCTTCCACCACTGGCACGTCCCCGTCGCAAGGTTGCACACAGTGGAGTGCAAGCGGAAAAGCAGCCAACGAGGCAGCGTACTGTGCTCGTAGTAACTCTTATACCACTTAGCAGTATCGCCGGCAAGCCGTTCGTAGTTATCGAGGACATAATGAGCAACCTCGGCAGCACTGTTGAAGCGGTTGGCATACTCATGGCCGTTCGGATGGTTGGGAAAGAACCACGTAAGGACAAAAATGAAAGTGTGTTTGGCACCTGGCGCCAAATCTACAGTACGAGTAGCCAGAGCCGTACTATGTCTCTCGGTAACAGGCCAGGCAACATTCTCCTCAACATTAAGATCTACAACCCAATCACCGAGAAACGAAAGAATCTGGCGGACATTCTGAGACGGAGCTCCCTCTTCCGCAAAAGCCAAGGCCAGCGAGCCATAATCAGCAAGTTGCTCGAGCGGACCCATCTGCCCTTGCTGCGGCTCATCCGATAGTTCAATCTGGTCAACGTTAATATGCCCCCACCCGTCTGAGAATCGGTCCAATATCAGAATTTGTGCCGTTTTACCCTCGAATTCCTGAACATTCCAGAAATACCACTCGAGCTTCTCGTCGTTCTTGCCGGTTGCGGTGCGTGCCACCTTGCCGTCGACAAGCAAATTAATACACGTCTGGCCAGCGTAACTACCACCGCCGATCAGAAAGTTGATAAACTTCCGTGAGATTTTGAAAGGCGGTGACGTCAGCGTGCCATTGGGCTTGTCCCCACCCAAAAAACTATTTACAAATCCCTCGCCGAGAAATCCGCTCACCTTTTGCTGGTTTGGCAGCGTGCCCTTGGCAGGTCCTTTCCCGAAAGCCTCTCCGGTTATATTCCAGTTGCCATAGTCCGGGCCCTCAAAGTCAGCCAGGACAATTTTCGGCCGAGGCTTCATGTCAACATTGGGTACAGGTACCTTCTCTGCTGTGTGCACAATCAGCGTCCGTTCATTTTCATTAACAATCCGGCTTCGGCGCAGGGCATGAACGGCCCTCGCCGAATCAATGCAAACCGCGTTCTCAAGCCATCCCAAAACACCTGCCTGGAGGGTTGTCTTGGAGACATTCTCTACGACAATATGAAACAGCGTGGCCGGAAGTGCAGAATCTTTTGCATTAAGTGGAATAAAAATAGAAGAGGCCGTCAACGCAACCCTTACAGGTAATTTATCTTCACTGTACCGAACGATACCAATAGGGTATAACCCGATAAAATCCACACTCTCAAAATCTTCGTTTAATGTTCTCACAAAGGCCTTATCACCTTGTTTTGCAATGACAGTAAAACCGGAGTCCACAGGCGAACTCGGCCTGTAAGTACGGTAACAATCACGCCCATATCCCGTGAAAACATGCTTATTGAAGATTTGCCAAAGGCCGAGCGTTCCGTCACCACGCAGATAGAGCTGCCCTGTTGCTATGCCCCCTACCGGCATACCAATCGTCTCAAGCTCTTCGCCGCGATATACTTCCTGCCGGCCTCGCTCAAAAAGACGCTGCACCGCATCGTGCGATAGCCCTTTGTCCACGGGAACAAGATGTTCGGCTTGCTGCTCCTCTGCCTCGGCTGTGCCGTGAACCATCATAAAAAAACCACAAACTACAAATACAATTACGGTCATCCGGTATTTTCTCATCTTTCATTTCCTCTCTTCTTAAGATAATTGCATTTAACGTTTTTGGGCTTTGCGCACCGTATTTTCAAATTTGATTGCCAGCAAAGTTGGCTCTACAATATGCAGGTTATTCAAAAGAGGCTCAGTATATTTGATGTCCCCGTACTCGGCTTGGTTGAAATGATGCTGTTTGCCCACGTGATTATTCCAGTCCACTCCTTCTGTCAAAAAACCATACGGGCCATGATGGTGTTTAGCTATCGCCCGCAGGATAGTAAGCCCATCGGCAAGGTACGATTTGTTGTCAGTATCGATATAAGCTTCGATATACGCCAATGCCGCCTCGGCGTTTTCCCACAGGTAAGCCGTGTCCCAGCTTTTCTCCATAAAGAGCAGTCCTTTTGTCTGCACGCCGTTTCTGTCCTCTTTCATCTTAAATTGCTCCAGACCCCCAAGGCATTTTTCATAGGCAAAATCACTGATTGTCTTATCACCGAGTAGCTTGGCCGCCTCTCGCAGAACACGAAACGCCACAGAGTATGCAACATTTTCGTGTTCGTCATAGGTATCGTGATTAATGCTACCGAAGAATCCGCCCGCTTCCATGAAAACACTTACCTTTTTTCTAATTATTTCTATATAGTCTGCAAGCCCTCGTTTTGTAAGCCCCGTATATAACTGAATAATGAATAGTCCGTCACCGCTTTTCTGGAATAAGATATCCGAGTCGCCGTATGCATTCTTGGGGTAATGCTTCCCGTCGGGTTCACAGCGACGGGGAAACCAGCCGTTCGATGTGGACTTCACATTCATGTTGAGCCATTCTGCTGTCTTGACGGCTACTTCTTGCATTTTGCGCCTTCGTTCACCATCAAGCTTGTCACTAAAAAGAAGAAGCTGATACGCGACCTTCGCCATCGAGCCGGGGCAGAACCAGTTATTCTTGTGTTGGTAGTTAAGACAGAATCGATTAGTAGTGGTCTCCCGGTAGCCGGTTATGAATCCGGTTTCATAGTCGATAAATCCATCCTCTAATACATGGTCCAGCAGTGAAAGAGCCTTTTTTTCCAGAGATGGGTCTTTGATATGCCTGGCAAACAAATAAATTTCATAAGCACCGCCGACCGCATTTGCCGCCCAGCCAGGCCCTTCAAGATTGCCAAAATCATGCCAGCCCATTACATTACCATCTTTGTCAACAAAGCTTGACTTACTACAGAGATGCCCCTTGTAAGGTATCAATGTGTACTCCGCAAACCTGACAGAGTCACGCACAGAATCAAAAATCGTATAGGATGGATTCTCCGGTAGATAGAATCCGGACTGCACTTCTTCCAGCTTGAGGTAATCAAGCCCGAACATATACTTCTTAACAGCCTTTTCATTTGCACCAACAATCTCAACTCTCAATGTATGCTGACCCTCGCCTTGTGGCAGTCGACAAAACCCAAGAAAAATGCAAATCACAAGCCCCATTACGATTGGAGAAATCCAGGGCCTTTTCATCTTTCACTTCCTTTCTTTTTAAGCCTTATTAGTTCTCTCTTTGAAGCCCACATATTGTAATAAAAAAGGCCCCTCCTTGCCAATGTGTTTCATAAAAAACACACTTCGACAAAGATGAGCCTTTACTGCCGGTACTTCGTCTGAGGTCTTAACGCCTTGGCCCGAACTGCTCTAATCCGAGTTTCTGCATAGTGTCTTCATGTTCTTTGTTGCGCTTTGCGATTAGTTCTTCAAGACGCTTAGCTGTCTTCTCGGCTTTTTCCGACGTCGCCAAAGCATAAATCGCCTGAATTTCAGCTATGGACTCTTCATGTTCTCTGTCAAGTTGTCGTCGGCCTTTGAGTATCGTAACTTGCTGCTCAATCGCTGCAAGGGCCTGCTGCCGCTCTTCTCGCATCTTCGTGAATGTTTCCCTTAATTTGGCTCTTTCTTCCTCGGACATCTCTTGAAATCGGCTTCGGTCAAAACTTGGAGCTTCCATGCCTGCTTTCAGCTTTGCTGCCTGCTCTTGAATCGCTTCAATCGCTTTGGTTTGTGCCTGACGGTATTGGGCAAAACGCTGCGCACGGTCACTTTGCTCCTGGCCGAATGCAACCCAGACCAACGCCAGAACCACCAGAACAACCACGGCTGACATTAGGTACCGCTTCATAATACTGACCTCCAAAAAACGTTAAAAAAGTTACACTTCAACTAATTCCCACGATGGGAATTAGCCTTTTGACAAATCTGTTCCCTTCCGCTCGGCAAAAACGCAAATGCGTGGTCTTTCACTCCGACAACCTGATTCGCCTGCTGGCTCCCTTCGGTTTTTCTTCTCTCTAAGGCCTGACGGGCCTTATTGAGCGTATTTTACAGTACAGCCATAAGGCTTGGTCTTCGCTGTGCTCACTGCTTTACCGGCGGTCAGCTCCGCCAAAGCCTTGTCAACATAGTTCACCACGCCTTCTTTCTTTCTGCCCAATGGCGAGTCATCAATCGCACCCTCATAAACAATCCTGCCGCTGGTGTTTATGATATACATATGGGGTGTAGTCTCCGCACCGTAGGCTCGGCCAACCTTTCCTGACCTGTCATCGAGTATCAAGTAAGGCAGCTTGTACCGCTCGGCAAAAGCTCTATTCGGTTCAGGAGTTGTATGGTTTGTACTATTTACTGCAAACCAAACGATGTTTTTGCCCATGTATTTTTTCGCAAGCTCGACCATTGTATTTTTTGTCTCGTAATGGTATCGGGAAAACGGACACTCGAAATTCAGCCATTCCAGCACAACAATTTTGCCCCTGTAGTCGGAAAGACTTACGGTTTTGCCGTCAAAGCTGTTTAGCTCAAACTCCGGTGCTCTTTTGCCCGAGCTTTCGCCTTGGATATCTCTTTCTTGACTTGCCGGCCGCTCCCTCTGCGGTCTCTCTAATCTTTCAGGCCTTGACCCAGGTTCTCGCGCTCTACCGCCTCTCGATTCCCTCTGGTACCGGGCAATCAGCCCTTCCAGACGACTGGCTGTCTGTGTGGCCTTCTCCTTTACCGCCAGGTCGTGAATCGCCATTAGCTCATCGATGGACGGCTCACTTCCTGCTTGCGGTTGTCCTGGCCCCCTCAGTTTTGCAAGCTGCTCTTCAATAGCTCTAATCGCTGTCTGTCGCTCTCGACCCGCTTTCGCCGTCTTCTCTCTTAATTTGGTCCTTTCTTCTTCAGAAAGCTCACGCCATCTGCTCCGGTCTTCAGTTCCTGTACTTTGGATGGCTGCTTTGAGTTTCGCAACCTGCTCTTCAATCGCTTCGATTGCTTTGAGTTGTTCCTCTCGCCCTACGCCGAAACGTCCACCAAACCTTTGCTGCATCTCGGCCCTGAACTTCTCTTTTTCCTCCTCGGACATATTCTCAAATCTCTCTCTCCTTTGACGCATTTCGGCCCTGAACTTTTCTCTTTCGGCCTCGGACATATTCTGCATTCTTTGCCTCATATTCTCCCGTTGCCGTTGTACTCTCTGTGCAGATGTTTCTTCGTCCTGAGCGAATGCGCCCCACGCCGACACCAGAACTACCAGAACAGCCACAATTGGAATTAGATATCTCTTTATAATATTAACCTCCAAAATAAGTTGAACTGAGATTTCCATTAAATCTTTCCTAATAGAATATCACATCCATCTAAAAAGTCAATCTTTCCGGCAACCCAGAGCCGTAAAAAAGCTCCTGACACCCTTTTTTCTTTCCGCTTCTTTGGTTCGTTTCTCGGATTTTGAAATTGGGTTTGATTGGGTTTGTTTTTTGGCTATTATAGGGCAATAAATCTTCTGGATTTTTCAACAGCATTTTCAAGGAAATTTACTGTTTCTGTTCAAGTTATCTACCAAAAAATGCCTATTTTCTATTATTTTCGCAAGCTTTTCGATTGTGCTATAATCAAAAGTAAGGTAGATAGTCATACCAGAACAGCTTCTCTATATCAGAAAAACTAAGGAAAAACAGCCTGTAACATTTTGATATGAAAGGAATTAGACAATGTTAAAGATAGGAATGATTGGAGCTGGTTTCGTGGCCGGATTCCACCAAAGGGCTTTGTGTTCGGTCCGCGGCGTCGATCTAACCGGTGTTTGCGCACTCGAAGGCGCAGAGGCCCTTGCCAAACGCGCACAGGCTGATGGCCTGGGCAATACCCAAGTTTTCAAGAACATCGCTAATCTTTGTGCCGCTGTTGACGTAGTCTGCATCTTTGCCCCCAACTTTGTCCACCTCGAAATTATGCGCAACATAGCAAAGGCAATCGAAAACGGCACCAAAATTAAGGGAATCATCTGCGAGAAACCTCTGGCCCGTAACCTCCAGGAAGCTGACGTAATGGCAAAAATGGCCAAGGCACTCGGTGTGCCCACCGCTTACTTCGAAAACCAGATTCACATGCCCTCAGTGGTCCAGGCCCGGCGTCAGCTTGCAGCAGTGGAACAGAATATGGGTTCTGTGCATCTGGCCCGCAGCGCAGAAGAGCACGGCGGACCGCACGAGCCGTGGTTCTGGGACCCAACAAGACAGGGAGGCGGTGTCTGCTGTGATATGGGCTGCCACAGTATAGCCGTGGGGATGTATATGCTGACACCCAGCGGCAAGTCCCCTGACTACCTCACGCCTGTTTCAGTTACCGCCAATATGGCTCTGCTCAAGTGGGGCAAAGAACCGTGGATTAGCCGGCTTAAGGAAAGAGGTGTGGATTACAAGGCCACGCCTGCCGAGGACTATTCAAATGTTACCATAGAGTTCAGGGACCCCGAGACGGGAATTCACGGTGTAGCTCAGGCCACAAATTCCTGGATGTACGATGCACCCGGCCTGAGACTACTTATGGAAGCCTTCGGTCCGGGTTATTCGTACACCGTCAACTCACTACAGTCACCTACGGGTATGTTTATCAGTGATGCGGCTGCCGCTGCCGTTGCGGATAGTGAGCTGGCCCTTGAGAAGGCACAGGCCAGCCGGGGGGCTTTGCTTCTTCATCACAATGAGCCGGACCTGTACGGTTATATAGCGGAGTGGCGGGATGCAATACCAGCCTTTGAACAAGGCAAAAACGCTCTGCTCGATTTCGAATACGGCCGACTAATCACAATGCTTGTCATGGCTGGGTATATGGCCCATGAAAAGAAAATGACAATTGACTTGACCGACTCGACTGTTTTGGCGAAGCTGGAAAGCTACGTTCCTTTGATTCAACAGGGCAAAGGAGCAGAAGTCCTTCATGGCGCCTGACCCTTTCAAAACGACAGGCTTTTAATAAACTGCAGATTTGCCGGGAGGAGAACAGATATCGTCTGTACCGTTTTATCAGAAGAATTAGCCTTATTGCTTGCATAAACAGGACTAAACTGGTAAAATTATTGTATGAACTTGATGATACAGGCGGGCGGAACTGATATGTGAATTCTTACTCTAAAAGGTACTCACTTTGCATTTGACATCTTTAGTGATTGCCCGTAAACGCTTTTAGAGCTTATCCGAATAACCGGGTCGTTATGAGGCCGAGCGAAAAGGTCGAGGCCAAGGCGGCAGGCCAAAAATGCTCGCCAGAAGTGGTTTTCTCCACGTTGAGAACGTTTTTGGCCGACAACGCAGGCATCGGGCTTTGCAGCCGGCCGCAATAGAGCGGGTTATTGGGATAGGCTCTTAGTAAGTGGTTACGTATAGGCAAAAAATATGCTTTAGCGAGGAGAAATTACAATGTGGAGAAAAAAAGGATTCACACTCATAGAGCTGTTAGTTGTCATTGCGGTTATCGCGCTTCTGCTGGCCATACTGATACCGGCCCTTAACAAGGCCAGAGAGCTTGGGCAGGGCGCGGCCTGTAAGGGCAATCTAAAAAGCTATACACTCGCTGTGCAAATGTACGCCCAGGATAACGATGATAGGTTTTGTGACCCGGACTTTTGCTATTTCTCGCAAAGCGAGCGCTATCCCGTTGAGTCAGGAGTTGGAGGAAGTAATCATCTTCACCTTCGTTGGTGTAACGGCGATTTGTATCTTCAGAGTCATCCGGAATACGGCGGCTCACTGTATCCCTATATGAAAGACGCGAGGTCTTTCATCTGTCCAACCTACGCCCGCTTAACCATCAGAGGCTCTCAGGACCAATTTTATATGGCTGATGGTGACACTATTGCAAACTATAAGCCCTGGTACAATTATACAATGAACGCGTACCTCGGCCCAATAGATACACCCAGGGGTCTCCCCCTTAAAGGAATCAGGGTAGAGAAACTCACGCAGGTAAAACGCCCGGGCGAGACCTTCTCTTTCACTGAAGAAAGTGCTCTGGTCGATACCAGATATAACGCTTCGGGTCTTAACGACACCTTCATGATTCCGGGTGACAAAAGCATGGCCGAGGGTTGGTTAAGCAGCGTCGGCGGGAGCCCTAATCTTGTTAAACCCGGTCCGGAAGGAGTGGGCCAATTCTGGGATGTTATCGCAGGTTTCCACCATGCCCCATCCGGCAACAGATTGGGCGGAAAAGGACATTGCGCCCTCCTGGATGGGCATGTTGCTGCTCATACACGCGCAGAAACGTTTCCATTAGCCTGGCCAAGATGATTCAGCGAACCCTCTACAATCTTTAAAAGCGAAAAACAGATTGACAGGCCACCCAAAAAATCGCACATCGGTTAAAAGGACAATTTCGCTGAGAAGATACCTGACAAAGCCGCCCAACTGCACAAGATGCTAAAAGCCCGGCGAAAAGACATGAACACACAAAAATGCCCACACCCAATCCCAACTATAATCCGGGCGAAGGTATGGTTGCAATCCAGTTATCAGGGTCATTGCCGTAATCGGCGCCGGTCTTGCGCGTAAGCGATTTGCCGCCGCCATCTGGTCCGGTCGGCCAAAGGTCAACGCCGCCCGGACAATCCTCAGGATGAAAACCATCGCTGTAACCAACCCTGTCAACACGAATATAATAACGTGTCCCAAACTCGTCCACGTCACCCGGCATCGAAAGCTCCAGCCTCTCGCCGGCGTTGTTCAAGCTGCCACTATAAGGGCCAAGAATCTTCTCAACAGGGACAGTTGGATACCGCCAGGCAAACGCCTCCGGCTCCTTAACCAATAACAAATATCCGCCGGCAGGGAGCGTGACAGGCTGGTCTTCAGGGAAGGTAAAGTCAATACCATCGGTGAACTTCCACGGCTGAGCTTTGTCATAATCATACAAGGTCACCGGCTCAGCGCTGATGTTGTGCAGCTCGATGTATTCATACTGGTCATTAGTATATGAACCGCCGTCAGGCCAATTCGGATTGTACATAATCTCGTTGATGACTATAGGGCCGACCTTTGGATAAGCATTAGCAGAACCCGGCGTATTCTCAGACATCGCCACAAAGTTGTAGCTACCGGTGCTGCTCTTATAGTAACGGCCAAACGATACGCCGGTCTCCGAGGCGCCGAAATCCTCGACCTGCCGATAGCCGGTCAGAAGGCCGCCTTCCGCCGAGCTTAGAAATATCTGTTCGCCGTTCTCGTTCAAGGCAAATGGCTGATAACAGCCCGGGGCACTCGGATTATCAAAATGCTGGTCTTCATAGAAAACAATATATCCGTGTGGAGCAATCCTTGTCCCAGCGGCAATCTGGTATTTGGTCAGATTAGAACTGCTGTCACTGAGGAACCAGCCGCCAATGTCTATAGTAGTGTCTGTAGTATTATGCAGCTCAATCCAGTCCGCAGCATCGGCGTGTGAATGTGCCAACACCTCGTTAATAACCACTGCGCCTGGGTCGGGGACAATAGCGCTCTCATCCGTGCCAGGCGAGCCGCCGACGTATGCACTTGCACGCCAGGAATCCTTCTCGTTCCAACTGTACGAGTCGGTGCTAATCGGGTCTATTATTGTCAGAGAGAAACCGTCGCCATCTGTAATAGAGCGCCAGCCGTCTTTGTAGTCAAAGTCCAGAATCGTTTGGCCGATAGCATCTTCCAGCCTGATTCGCTCTCCGGCATTGTTCAGCCTGCCGGAGTATTCCCCGGCTATATTCATATCTGAGCCGTATCGGGCTTCGAAGGCATTGCGGTCCTGAACGACTACAACATATTCGCCGGGTGCAAGCTCCAGATTCGGGAATGTAAAATCAATTCCGTTTGTGAATTTAGCCAGATTCATATTAATTGTTTCAGTCCCGATGTTTTTCAGTTCAACGTATTCGGTGTTCGGATTCTGCGGATAATACATAATCTCGGTGATACGCATGTTATTTGCTACCGGGCCCACGGCGAAGGTCGCCTCGGTTAATGCACTCCATATGCCGCCTCTTAGTACGCGGGCCTTGACGTGTGTGCTATTGGCTAACGCGATTACTCCTCCGTACTGTATAGCACTGGGCGAGATGCTGTTACCGCCGGGGGAACCACTTCTCTCGCCGGCAATAAGTTCAGCCGAAATGAGAAAGTCGGAGCTGGTCATAGAGACGTTCAGGCCATGAATGGCTAAGATATTGCCACCCCGCTTCAAGGCGCTGATGTGGTCTGTAACAGAAAAGGACTCAACTCCATCAGCCTCATGGTTGCCATCGGCATTAGAGTTCCAGGTCGGTGTTCCTGTAAACAATACTCGCAGGACTTCAACACCGTTGATGTATGCGATAAAGCCATCGTCGTAACGCATTTTCAACGTCATGAAATTGAAACGTCCCGGGTCACCATTAACGGTAAATGGAATGCGGACATAACAACTGGTGTTCCCGTTGTACATTTGTGTTTGGACGTCGAGACTTATGTAAGTTTGGTAACCTGAGCTTCTCTCGTAGCCGACACCGCCGGGACTTCCGGTGCTGAGTAGCCAGCTTGAGTCATTGAAAACACCTCCGCCTTTCCAGTTATTAATGATGGACCTTGCTGGAACAATAACACGCTTGGAAGCATTTTCAGTAACAAGGGTAGTACTGGTAGTGGTACCCTGCTGTGTTGGCTGCAAGCATGGATCTTTGCCATCAAGTGTATAATAGATAGTGCCTGATGTGCCGTTGCTCTGTAACATAAGCAATTCAAATCCGGGTATCACCTCTCCGCCGTGCCGATTGAACGACACCAGTGCCGGATCCGGAAACATGTTCACAGAGCGCATCTGGTTGATGACAATCTGGTTCCGCCTCGGGAAGAAAGTGTTAACCATGTAGTTGTTCTGAGCTTCCCAATCGTCCTTGGTGCGCGGGGGATGTCTTTTAGCGTCGCCCCATCGGGCAGACTCAGCAATAATCGCCAGCTCAATCTGGTCTGCTCGGGCATTCCACCGCTGGATATTCTGCTCTGCTGTTAATAGTCCACCGTTCCAGAAATATTTATTCACCCGGTCGGCGAACTTCATGAGATATTCCGGATGGGCGGTTAGGCGCAGATGGAGCCAGGCCGGATTAAAATGACGCCACTCCTGACCGATCGTTCGATCCGTAGGATCGGTCAAGAGCCGCCCCTCGTTGACCCCACCATTGGCCCCAAGGGAGTGCTCGGCATCGTGCCGATACCACGTGAATCCCTGGGGCCGGACGCGATTGTAGATGGCGAACACATTGTTTGAGAAGTGGGCCCAGCAGCTCACCGGCGCATCGGGATCACCTGTATAGTATGTGCAGATCATATAGTCCATCAGGTTTTCAGGGTCAAGCAGTCTCTCACCGCTTGGATCTAACGTCCCGTCAGGCCGAAGACCCTGCACGGCAAGGTAGGCCGCGTCGGAGTTGAAGCCGGCGACTGCAGCATCATACAGCCGTCGATATGCATCCATTGTACCGTCAGTGGCGTGCAGGGCGCGTGAGCTCGATGAGTCGTTCTTGATGACATCATACTCCTCTTTATCCCCGCCTAAGTACGACTCGGCGAAATCGGCATCGGCCCTTTCTTGCGTCTGGTAAAGACCCCAGTATTGTCCGTTGATATAAAGATGATAATATCGGCTGCGGGTGTATGGCTGGCCCATGTCACGCTGCACGTCACGGGAGAAGACGTCCCGAATGAGCGTGTTTTGGGAGCTGCCCTCGTACGACCATGAGTTGTTCTGGCTGGTACGCAGATCAATCTTGTCGAACTCGTCAACTCCCTCGCTGTCGAACAGTGGATACCGGAGCTTCCCCGCTACGTATTCATTCCGAAAGAACAGGCGAAAGGCATGCTTGGGATTATCACCACTTCGACTGAATGCCCCACGTATCCGCAGACCCGCATCGATTTGAAAACCTTCGCTGCCGTCAGGATTGAGCAGCTCCACCGAGGTAGGCCGCTCCCACAATCGTCCATCTCTCTGAGCATTGACATAAATACCACTGGAGGGATCGAACAGATTATCCAAGTCTGTAACAAGTGAGATAGTAGGTATCGCCAGCAGTGAATCTTTAATTTCACCCCGATATCGTGCGTCATTAACCACGTCGGGGTCCATGCCGTAATCGATGGTCTGGCCGTTGACGCTGCCTCTCGGCCATCCCGGACCGGGCGGTTGTCCCGAGGGAGATTGCCTTATCACGTCGTCGAGGAAAATGTAGGTGCACGTTATAATATCCGAAGACTTCCAGCCCGGCTTGATTGCAATTACCCGCAAACATGAGGTTTTATTTATCAAAACAGGAGCAGTGTAAACCGTACCGGTAAAGCCACGACCTGTTAGCTGACAGGGTTCTGTGCCGTCGAGCGTATAATATATTACGGCATCTTTCGTTTCAGTGGCGAGTATTACAGAGAAAGGCGCATCATAGAAGCCATGCTCGTGGCTGAATTTTACATCACCAACAAAGCCCTCGTACACATTAATATTTTCACTTGAGGGACTGGGGGAACCAAAGAACTGCCAGTTATCACCGGCATCGGGGTATCGGCCAAAGGAAATATCGGCAGTCTGCTCACCAAAGACAACACTATCTATCAAAGTACTGCCGTCGGAGTCGAACAAAGCGATCTGCTCACCACCTGCGTCAAGTTTGAAATTCGCATGGAGTCCGGTATCGGTGGTATCATTGTCGGCCCATATCAACAGATAGCCCCCTGCGGGGATGGCAGTTACAGCCGAATTGCCATAGGGAATTCGCCACTTGGTCGGAACAGACAGGTTGTCCGTCAGGTACATCCCACCTACATTAATAGCATCGGTGCCGTAGTTATAAATTTCAATCCAGTCATCATATTGGCCCTGCGGATCTGTGTTAAAACTGCTATCGGAGGCCATCAGCTCGTTGATAACTAAGGACAATGGACGTTCAGCCTCCACTGAACCATGCAAGGCTACAGTTAATATCAGACCAAGCAATGAGTTTTTTATGTGTCTGAACGTATTCTAACCCCTTCCTCACTGATGGTTTTGGGCCACTTACTGTAGTTTAATATCTATAACTTGTTACTTTTGCTTATTTTAACACATAAAGGGCACTCAAGTCAATATCTTTTAGTCGAGACTGGGAAGTGTCAGGATACTATATCGCCCGCCAGTTCGGTCATAGCGACGACAAACAATTCTCTCAAAGCGCAAAAGGCAAGGCTTAGCGCAACTTCGGCCCGATAAAGCAAAACAATTTTAAACAAGTTCGCGCTTGATTTGCCGTAGAAAACACCGTATGATGTGCTGGCCCGTCTGATGCTGAAAAGCACGCTTCCAACAGGAGTGGCATTTGCAATGGCCGGGCTTGAAAAAACAAAATGAAATATAAATAAACGTAAAAACAACGTAGTTGAGTAAAGCCGATTTGTGAAATCATATTAATGAGGAGTCAAATTATGAGTGATTTAAACCGACGAGAGTTCTTGGGGGCAAGTGCAGCAGGTGCCGGAGCAGTGTTATTAGGCAGTCAGTTCGGTAGTCGTCCTGTGATGGCCGGCGAGAGTGAGGAGTGGCCGCCCAGATTACCCGCTGTAAAAATTTACAAGGTCTATATCGGCAGAACCGGCGGAATATACTTATCCAGGCCAACGGAGGAGATAGAGAAATTCGATAAATACCTTGCCAATTTGGAAAACAAACTCGGCGACGTTAAGTTCGTAGGCGGCGAGTTAATTCCGCCGGCTGAGGTGGACAAGGTGGTGGCCAAGATGGGCGACGCCGATGGTGTTTTGCTGTTCCATCTTTCCGGCCATGGTGGAGGCGCACCTAAGGCGGCAATGGACCGTATCATCGATACGGGACTGCCCACAGCGGTTTTCTCCCAACCCTTTAGCGGGCACGGGTGGATGTATTTTCCACAGTGGCGAAAGGCCGGCAAGAAGGTCGTTCTGCTGCCAACAAGTGACTGGGGTGAGCTTGAGCAGATAGTCAAACTGATGCGCGTGGCGCCGCACCTGCGGCAAACGCGTATCATCGTCGTCCGCGGACCACTTGGAACAGACGCAGCCTGTTCTGCTGAGCAACTCAAGCAGCGCCTGGGCGTAGAGCTTGTCCCAATCAGTGTTGAGCAAACCATCCAGGCTCACAAGGCCATTGACATCAAGGACGCCCAGATCGAGGCTAAAAAATATTGGATTAACAAGGCCAAGAAAATCGTCGAGCCGTCCACTGAGGAAATCATCAACTCAGCCCGTTTCTACTTAGCGACAAAGGAGCTTATGATTAAGGAACGGGCACAGGCCATCACGAGTTCAAATTGCATGGGTGAGCCGGCTAAAGGCTGCCTGACCTACAGCAAGCTGAATGACCTGGGGCTGGTCGGGGCCTGTGAGGGGGATATGGACTCGACGCTCACGATGCTGATGTTCAAGTATGCGTTCGGGATACCGGGGTTCATCAACGACCCGGTCATCGACACCTCCTGCAATGCCTTGATCTGCTTCCATTGCACCTGTGCGACCAAAATGGACGGTCCGGCCGGCAAGCGGCTTCCGTTCACCATCCGCACCCAGAGCGACAGCGAGCGAGGAGTATCGCTGGATGTGGAGCACCGAATCGGGCAAGTTGTCACTTCCGCCAAGTTCGTCAACCTTGATACGATGCTGATTACCACAGGGAAAATCTTTAAGATTACCCACGACGAACTCGGCTGCCGCACCCAGCCTTGGGTCGAGGTGGCCGATGCTCACAAGCTGTTTCATAACTGGGGCGCCGGCATTATAAAAGGCGGCAAAGGAGCGATAATGACCCTGTTGCACCGCGACCTCTTCTACGGCGACCATCTGCAAGACATTAAGAACCTGGGTGTCCTGATGGGATTTAACGTCATCGAGGAAGGATAAGTGGATTCCGGCTTTCGCAGGAATGACAGATTATATTATGTAAGATTATGACGCCGAAAATCCTGCTTGTAAATCCGCCCATTTATGACTTTGCCGCGTACGATTTTTGGCTCAAGCCTTATGGCATGCTGAGCGTAGCAGGGTATCTGCGCTCCAAGGCGGATTTCAAGCTCTTCGATTACCTGGACAGGATGCATCCTTTCACAGCGAGAGAAAGACAGTTCGAATCCGACCAGTGGGGTCGAGGCCGATTTTACTGTGAGAAGATTCCAAATCCCACATGCCTCGAAGAAATCCCACGATACTTTCGGCGATTCGGCCTGCCCCGCAATATATTCGAGGAATTTCTTTCGCAGGAAGAATCCTTTGATTTTGTTTTTATCCAGACAACAATGACCTACTGGTACAAAGGCGTCGAGGAAGTTATCGAAGATGTTCGCAAAGCCCGCCCGAATACAAAAATTGTCTTAGGCGGTAACTATGTAACACTCTGCCGTAGTCACGCCGAAAATTTGGGGGCGGATTTTATAGTTCGAGGCACAAATATTGAGCCGCTCTGGGAATACGTAGGAATCAGTCCGGACTCAAAACAGCCGGCCTTATGGGAAGTATACGATAAACTTAAAGTAGGCGTCCTTAAGCTCACCGAAGGCTGCCCCTTCAAATGTACTTACTGTTCGGTGCCGAAAGTTTACGGCAAATTCAAAATCCGCCCGCCCGAACGCTCCCTGGACGAGTTAGAGCTTTTGTGTCGGCTTGGAGTCGAGAATATCGCCTTCTATGATGACGCTTTGCTGTTCGAGGCTGAAAAGGGGGTTATTCCATTTTTGAATGAGGTCGTAAAGCGCAATATAAAAGTGAGCTTCCACAGCCCAAACGCCCTTAACGCCCGCTTCATTACGAGCCAGCTTGCCGAGCTTATGGTGCGGGCGGGCTTTAAGACCTTCTATTTAGGCTTCGAGAGCGCTTCTCAACAATGGCAGAAACGCACCGGTTCGAAAGTCTTTTCCAATGAGCTTGCCCAGGCAGTCAAATATCTTATTTCCGCCGGTGCTGAGCCATCGAACATCACGGCATATCAAATCCTCGGCCATCCTCATATTGATATTCAGCAGCTCGAAGCCTCGATGCGTTTTGTCAATAGCCTGGGTATTCGCGGAATGTTAGCGGATTTTTCGCCCATCCCCGGAACACCGGACAGCGAATACTGCCGGCGATGGGTCGGTATGGATGAGCCGTTGATGCACAACAAGACCGCTTTCCCAATTATCTTCCTCGGCTTCGACGAAACAAACCGACTAAAAGACCTCCAGCGACGGCTGAACAGAAAGCTATTTTCAAACCAATAACACACGTGCGCTGCTTTATATTTCGCAATTTGTTTACTTGTATTTGATTTTTCACTCCAAATTGATATACTTGATTTCTCAGATGTATCGTAAGACTTCACGTATTAAAAGCTTCGGATGATTATCAAGGAGGTGTACAGATGCCAAGTGCAACAATTGAAGGCCCAAAAGTAGAAGATGTTGCAATAAAAAGAGTGTTGGTCAAGGAAATTACAGACGCCCTTGAAAAAGCCTACAAGCTTCCAAGACAGGTGTACATAGTGCTAATTAAAGAAAATCCACCTGAAAATGTTGGCTCCGGTGGCCAGTTGATTCTTGATAGGAAAAAAACCTGAGACAAAAACACATTCTAAGCTATCTACATCTGTTAGGTTAAAAACGAGAAAGCTGTGAAAAAAATCTATATTTGTAGCTACGGGTGCCAGATGAACAAGCTGGATACGGCGCTGGTGAGTTGTGCGCTTAAAGAGGCGGGGTTTACTCTGACTGCAAGCGTTAAAGAAGCTGATGTTGTTCTGATAAATACCTGCTCAGTCCGCGAGCACGCAGAGCAGCGGGTTCTTTCACACCTCGGACATCTAAAACACATAAAAAAGTCTCGGCCTGATATAATAGTCGGCGTTATCGGCTGTATGGCACAAAGACTCGGTGACAAGCTGCTCGAACACGAAGCGGTAAATATAGTTTGCGGCCCTACGCAAATCCCGCAAATAGCCGACCTCCTCAACCAGGCCCTAAAAAAAAATGAAAAATGCCTGGCTGTAACGGAAAAAATCCGCACATCTTCTGAAGACGAGAATCAGACCCTCGAAAGATTCGAATCCGCCTACGGCATCGAGGACAAACAAATTCCTTCCCAAGCATATGTTAGGGTGATGCGAGGCTGTAATAATTTCTGTACGTATTGTATTGTGCCATACGTCCGCGGCCCGGAATCCTGCCGACCGCCAGAGGTCATAATCGAACAGATAAAAAAATTGGCATCTCAGGGAGTAAAGAAAGTTACACTGTTAGGCCAAACGGTAAATTCATACAAATACAAAAAAGGCCAAAAAACATATTGTCTGGCTGATTTACTTGATACGGCAAGTGACATCAAGGGTATCAAATGGATCAGGTTCGTTACCAGCTATCCGTCCGAAGAATTCTTCGGCGAGATTCTGCAGGTTATGGCCGATTCACCGAAGGTATGCAACTTTCTGCACATGCCCGCACAGAGCGGCTCGGACAAAATCCTTCACGCGATGAATCGTCACTATACCAGCCATTGGTATCTGGAGCTTCTTGCCAAGGCCAGAGCCGCCATACCCGGCATCGCGATTGCAGGCGATTTTATCGTGGGCTTTCCCGGCGAAACCGAGGACGACTTCCAGGCAACAGTTGACTTACTCAAAAAAGCACGATACAGAAACTCTTTCATCTTCAAATACTCACCTCGCCCCGGCACCACCGCCGAAAAAAGACTCCAAGACACCGTACCCCCCGAGGTAAAGCAAAAACGAATCGTCAAGCTGCTCGCGGCCCAGGAGAAAATAAGTGATGAGCTAAGCCGGGACTTTTTACATAAAGAAGTGAAAGTCCTGGTCGAAGGTTTAAGTAAAAAATCCCACCGCAACATTGCCGGCAGTAGTAACAATCCGCAATTGGTCGGCAGAACCGAAACGGACTATATAGTTGTCTTTAACGGGCCTATGTCACTGGCAGGTCAGTTTGTAAAAGTAAAAATCATAAAGACCAGCCCGCTGACACTCTTCGGCGAGCTAATCTGACCCGCCCCAAATATCTCATTTTCCGAACAAGGCCGAAGGTATCTGGAAGACACAGAAATAACCGAACAGCAAAAAAGCGATAACCAATCCCACGGCAAACACCCGGCTCGGCCTCAGCACCGCATACGCCTCCTGCGAAAGCAATTTCGGCATCACCATAAACAAGCCCATCCCAACCCAGACCGCCTGCAGCGGCGTCAAAAGCAGCCCGTCAAGTATCGCTGCGAACTGCACGAGAAACACCGGCCTTTTCTTAAAACAGAACACCAGAATCATATTCGTGCAAATAAAGAAAAGAAGAAATAGCCTGAACTGCGTCTTCCATGCAAACTTTTTACCGAATCCAGGTATGCAAATCCGGAACGAATCGGCCAGCAGCCGCGGCCAGCCCGCTAATTGTCCTATCTGCGTTGAAATCAGCGCCGCCGCCCCCGCCAAAATAAACAACCGCCCGCCGACATAACCCCACCTTTCCGAGAAAACCTTCGACAGCGTAAACGCCACCTCATTACCCTCCGGCGCCAGGTGTTGCGGACCCAGAATCCCGGCACCGGCTATAAAGAAAGCTCCCGTCACCACAATACCTATCACCATCGCCAAAGACGAATCGACATACAGCACCCGGCACCAGCCTTTTATTCTTTCAGCAGCATCACGGCCCATCTCACGAAGGCTCGACTCGTCCGCAGGCCTGCCGTAACCCCTGCCCGCCGCCGCGCCATAACCGGCACCTAACACCCAGTACGTGTACCATACCTGGCTTGCAAAACCGCCCGCGCTCCAGCCCAACAGCGGCAGTATCTCCTTCCATGGATTCGTACTTACCCCTTCAATCGCAGCCGCCCATTCCGGAACCGGCGGAATGTTTGGAGCTAAGCTGCGGATAAATTCCGTAAAACCCGGAACGGCGTGAGCGGCCACATACAAAACTCCTAAAACAATTATCAGCACAAAAAAACTCATCACTATCTTAAGGACATTAAAAACTCCCGACCACACTATCCCGACGGCAACAAACGTAACAATCCACCCGCTCAGGCTCGCGCCTATCGGTATAAGGCTATTTACAAAAACCCCCGACGCCGTCGCCAGAGCCCCTATCGAAAAGGCCGCACTTGTGAACTGGGCTACTAATATAATCCACACCGCCCAGTGTTTCGGCCCCGCCACCCTGTCACACATATCAATCATACCTTCGCCCGTACACACCGTGTACCGCGCCCCGCTCATACCTATCCAGAATTTCAGGAATATTCCTATCACAATCGCCCACAGCACCGTCATACCTAAGATCGCCCCGGTTCGCGTCGCTAAGATGACCTCGCCCGAGCCGATATACTCCGCCGCCCAAACCATCGAAGGCCCAACCAGCGCAAATACCGCAAGCCCCACAGGCGCCTTCTTGATTGTTATCTCGCTGATTTGTTCCGACTTTTCTTCCATAGCTTTCTGACTCCCCTTATGCGATTTCGACCCCGCCTTACCGGCGGCTGAACAGTAACTTGAGCCACAGATTAACACAGAGGGCACGAACTAAGCAAAGGAAAAAATGATTCTCTTATATAGAAAAGACATTATGTCATTTCGACCGAAGCCCCCTTTTCTCTCCCTTGCCATTCCTACCGAAGCATTCATTTTTTGTCATTTCTAGCGCAGTATTCAATTTGTGTCATTTCGACCGTAGCCCCCGTTTTTGCTTTCGTACCTGTGCCTGCGTTACCGACAGGTGCAGGCAAGAAAGCACGGGGGCGAAGTGGAGAAATCTATTTAAAACTGACCTTACGAGTATCGAGCATCAAGAATCGAGCATCCGTTTTCTGTTAACTTTAGCTCACTTTAGCTCACTCGTAGGCACTTTAGTTCACTTTAGCTCACAACTCACTAATCACCATTCACCAAATCTGCTGTATCTCAGCCGTGAAAGCTCCTCCCCCACCCTCGCCTTGCGAAATACAAATAAATGCTCGTGCATTATAAGGTAAAACTTATCGCGTCTGGCTTTGGGCCGCCAGCGTTCGGTGGTCGCGCAATTATGCTGAATTTTAATAATGTCCTCTTTCAGCACAAAGCCGACCTTCAAAAAGCGCTGCATAACGTAAAAAGAAAGCGGAACATAGTGCCTCCCTTTTCGGGTATCGCCAATCAGTATCGCGCAATATTTGTCCGGCTTAAGAACGCGGAATAACTCCTTGGCGATTACCTCTATCTCATCGCAGAATTTCGGCAGGCTGCCGATATTGGATAAATCCTCCGCTATCTTCCCATCCGAGTATTTTATGATATTCATATAAGGCGGATGAGTCAGAACCAAATCAAATGAATCATCTTTCAGAAATGACAAATCCCGCGCATCTCCGACTTTTACCTTCTGCTCGCTTGTCGGATGATGTTTGAATTGCAGCGCTGCTTTAGTTAGCTCAACCGCTTCCGGATTTATATCGAGCCCCAATGCGTTCCTTGCCAACAGTTTCGCCTCGATAAGAGTCGTCCCCGCCCCCACCATCGGGTCCAGAACACAATCACCTTTCTCTGTGTACATCTCGATAATATTGCGCGGAATCTGCGGAGCAAAATTACCCCTATACCTCGGATTATGCGTCGCCCAATTCCCACGCTCCGGAAATGACCAGACCGTATTCCATTCTAATGGTATTTCCGGGACATCAATAATCCCATTGAATAAATTAAGCTCAAATCGTTTAACCACGAATCCTGACTTCTCTACAGACAGTTTTCTTGGAATCTGTCTTTAGTTTTTGTCAGGATCGTATTGAGGAGGTTTGAATTGTCGACAGCCTAAAGGTAGCAATCTTTTCGAAAAGCAAATTTTTTTACAATCGATTTATTTGAACGTCTTTTCGTATATCTATACGTCTTTCCAGAGCCTGCGATAGACACCTCCGCCAATAAATTCTATCAAGCCCAAATCCCTTAATTCCTGTAATTGTTGTCTTATCTTAGCCTCAATATTACGATTTTCCGGATGCAATTCTTGAAGTTGCTCTTTATATGCATATATATGTTCAAGTTTGAATATATTTGTTTTGACTTTTGAAACAACATTAAATGTATCAAGCCTCCAGCCGGACAGCGTATTTGCGATTGTTGCAACACCGCCATCGTACAGATCATCTTCCGGCTCATAAGCAACTTTTGGAAATAAATCCTTCTCAGATTTTTCAAACTTGATTCTTTTTTCCTTTGGGACTTTTGAAAGAATACCTTCGGTCGTAGAAAGAATTTCCTCGGTAACAACAGACACTTTTTCCTCATCTGAAAAGATTTTAAGAAAATTTGATTTCAGCCTGCTTACGGTCTTTAAATCATGTATCAAAACACCACATTCGTAGTTATTTTGCAGTCCACCCAAAGTCAAATTTGCTGATGTTACGATAGCCCTTTCCGAATCGAATATATACGTTTTCGCATGTAGAGTTGGATAGTTCCGGACTTCAATCTGTTTGTTGATGAAATACTTGAGAGCCGTTAAGTCAGATGATTTTCTGTAAAAGTTCGTAAGTTTAAAACTTGTCATCAAGGATATATTTGAATCCGTCGGCTTATTGTCCAATATCATTTTAGCGACATTTGCTTTTATAAAAGGGCTTGCCAAAAGTTGTTCTTGCGATGTCCGGACCAGATCAAGAAAAACATCAGACGATGGATTTGTTATTATTTCTAATTTCATAAAAATTCCTCCGCTCTCAGGATTACACAATTAGCAATAACTCCGATCAAACTGTCGAGGTTAGCTACGTTGTCCCTTTCGTTAACAGTACATAATTATATTACAAAGTCAATTTTGGACAAGTCATATTCTTGGTTAATGGACCAAACGGGTATTACTAAAATTTGCTGACACAGATTAGTCTAATTGGTGAACTCAGAAACATCTACTAAAAAGCGGACAGGAACCTCTAAAGCTTTCGCGATTTTTTCAAGGTTTTTTAGGCCTATGTTTTTCTCGCCACGTTCGATTTGACCAACGTATGCTCTATGGAGACCTGCTAATGCAGCCAGCTCCTCCTGGGAGAGACCACGTTCTTCGCGAATTCTCCTTATGTTAAAGCCAACTTCCTCATTTATGTTGCTTTTCATAGATGAGGGTATTGTTGATCAGGTAGAATCCCATGTCTACGAGACTATAAGTAGCATTTTTTGCGTTAACCGATATGTATCAAAATAAAATTTTTCATAATTTTTTCTTTCATAACCTGATCTCTAACAACAACTTAGTTCTATAAATCCCATCCCTTATGGTACTTATAGTCCGTGGACACATGATCAGCGAGAACGTAAAGTCTCATCTTATGAATAAGAAACGAAGCCCAAAGCGAGATCTATATCTTAAGAAAGTTGGGCGAACAATTAGAGAAGCCCGAAAAGCAAAAGGTATGTCCCAAGAATCTCTTTCACTTACATCTGGTTTGGATCGTTCATATATAGGCGGTATCGAACGCGGCGAGCGTAATGTTTCCATTCTCAACCTTAGAAAGATCGCTTCCTCTCTTGGTTTGAATATATCCGAACTTTTTGCAGACTTATAAGTGCACAAAAGAACATATGAAAATAGCACACGATATAAGGGATCATTATTATTGAAAGGTCGCTCATGATTTCAAACATAACTCCAACCAACACAGAAATTGACGTTGAGCCCTCTAACCGTATATTCCTTGAACTTGGAAATAATACCTACGATTACAAAGACCTTTTATCTGAGCTGATTGACAATGCAATCGCTGCTAAACGTCCTGATCGAACACTAGAAGTGTCAATAACACTTTACGTTGATGAAAATAACTCGGCTATCAGATTCTTAATCTCGGACAATGCCGCCGGGATCCAATCCGAAAAGCTTGCTCCTGCTATCTCTCCGGCGGCTCTATATGGTTCAAATTCCTTGAATGAACATGGCCTAGGTATGAAGCAAGCTATAGCAGGCCTAGGAAAACTCGATTATCTTGCGACTAAGACACAAGATGAGGTTCAAGCTAGGGTCATCACAGAGCTCAAATTTGGGAAACAGAAAATCTCGCTTGCTGACTTCGATTCAGACTCAGGGACCGAAATCTCCATTAAACACCTACGTCCAATTGTACAAACCAATGCTGGAACTATTACAAGAAGTATCGTTCCATACTTGGGGGCAAGGTATCGTCGATTCCTGAAGCCTGATGCAAGAAGAATGATTCTTAGGCTCAGCATCAAATCGTCTACTACAGATGAAACACAGTATGAATGGAACGTAGAAGAATTAAAACCGGTCTACTTTCATCCATCAACAAGAGAAAATAGGCCGGTTATACTCGCCTATGAGCTATCAGGCAATGGTTGGCGCGCCCATCTTACCTTCGGATATGCTCCACGGAACGATGCCGAGTATGATGAACTAGGATTAGAGGTCCCCAGTAAGTTTCACCCATATAAGGTTTCGTTAAGTCGCCAAGGTCTAGACGTTCTTCTTCATGATAGGGTTATTCTCTTCCACCAACTATCTCAATTAGGCATAGTTCCTACACCACACAACGATTACAACGTTATTAGAGGTGAAATTTATCTTGTTGAAGGCTTCTCAACCGCTATAACAAAGAACTCCATCATACAGGATAATCCCTTCTCTGAGTGTATTGATAAGGTGCGTACTATTCTCAATGGAACAAGCGAAGGTCCTAGAGGCAGTACGCATAACTACCTAAAAACAAAAACATATCCGGACGAAATACCCGAAAAGCTCCTTCGCGATAGGCTTATCGAGTGGCTAAAGAACAACCCAATGAATAAAAAGAATACCGTTAATGCAGAATATGCTGTTGAGGGAATTGAAGGAAACATAGACATCCTTGCCGATGATGAAGCTTGGGAACTTAAAGTTCAACAGGCGAACGCTTTAGACGTATATCAACTATTTATGTACATGGACGTCGGACAGATAGAGAAAGGGTACCTTGTCGCATCTTCTTTCTCAGGTGGTGCACAAGTCGCAGCTGATTGGATCATATCACATCACGACAAGGAATTAGTTCTAGCTCCAAGAGATCAGTTCCCAATTAACCATTCACCTTCAACGAGCGAACGCGAGGAATACTACTGATACACTACTAAGATCGTTCCATTCTTTCTATTTATTTACCCTGAATGTTACTTATTACATCCATTTTATCTTTAGATATCCTTTCATCTTCCCTGATTTTCCTTATATTTAAGCCAACTTCTTTGTTAATATCGCTCATAATTAAAACTCCTGAATTTGAAATCTTAGGGATTGACGCTTATTGGTCGACAGCCTAAAGGTAGCATTTTTGGAAATGTTTGCGGATACCCGCATTTGCAGGCACAACTTTGTGATTAAGAGCTTATCCGAATAACCGGTTTTAGCCAGCTTGTCCTCGAATGTTGTAGTCGGGGATCCAGATTAGCTTTTGTTAATTTTCTTATGGGGCCGAGTAAAAACTTGTCCGCCTATGGCGGAGTGCGAGGCCAAATCGGCCGAATGGCTCTAATGGTCAGCACCGTCTAAAGCCAGGATGAAAAGGCTCTTTTTTTGAATTTAGGTTGTTGTAAATTAATAATCCTCATACGTAAAGCGCGTACGCGCTTTACGTATATGCTATCTTTAAGACAACACCCTTGCCTCACACCGATATCTGGCATCAGTTGTCCGCCATAGCTTCAACGACATCGAGAGAATCCAGCATCCTTTTCGAGTGTTATTCATCACAGGCAAGTCGGCCAATAAAATAATTAATAAATTACCCAAATTAACAATTTGACCTTGGAGCGAAGCGGAAATCCCGCACCAATTGAGCTTGGCTCACGACTAATTGGTGCCTGGCAATTAACCAATCTCGTCTTCTGTCTTCTGCTTGCCCCGCACGAAATAGGCCGCTGCCGTAATTTGGTGCGGGGTCTTGTGTCTTGAGTCTGTAGTCTTTTGTCTCTCGTAGCCAGTGCCTTGTCTCTGACATTTTTTACGAATTGTCTTGAATTTTAACCTGTTTTATGGTATAATACCCGTCGATCTAACGGATTAGATCAAAAAAGCGTATATAGCGGAGAACCGCACGTTTTCGTATCAGCAGATACACCCCAAAAAGCATTATCTGTCAAGCCAGACAAGGTTTTGAACATTTAAATCCGTGTAATCTGTGAAATCCGTGGTTTAAAATAGGTAAAATATCCACGTTTTTTCAACCAAAAGCGAGGATACCTTCGAGCAAAAATTAAATTTTTCAAAAATTCTTTAACTTACCTTGCCACATAGAGTTACGAGAATCTTGAATCGGAAATCGAGGACTTTTTTCGCATCAAAAGCGCAGTTAGCTCTAATTATAGAGGGAGTGTTTTACTCCCTGAGTTTACCCGAGTTTATCCCCGGGTGTACTTACACGGCTCTTCTGCCGGGGAGTGTGTGCTTACTTGCTTTCTTAGTTTACCCCCGATGTTAGCTCACCTGCCTTTCTGTCGGGGGCCGGGGGCTACTTTTTTCGCCTCCGGCTAAAAGCAGCCAAACTCTAAACTTGTCCTCGAATGTTGCAGTCGGGGATCAAGATTAACCATTAGTCTGTTTTATATAGTAAACAGCCATTTAACCAAATTAACCATATTAACTAAATTAACCAATAAACCATGAACCACGAACAATGAACTATGAACTATGAACCATTTACAAGCATCGAGAATCCAACTTTAGCTCACTTTAGGCACTTTAGCTCACTCTTCACTAACTCGCCACCTCTACATCTGTCGAGAGCCCTCTACAAATCACCCCTTTTTATGCAAAACAAACCCAATTTCAGAAAAAGTCAAATGAATATAAGTATATTTATAAAAATGGCTTATGAAAAATTTATCCCGCTGGCGGGGCAAAAAAACAAACCCAATTCAAACCCAATCAAACCCAATTGCC